>ERZ1026864.519-NODE-519-length-21926-cov-5.134745_pt1 | contig 21926 bp, 18 predicted proteins | sample MGYA00380162_ERZ1026864 | MGnify/ENA primary metagenome ERZ1026864 (study PRJEB33269, sample SAMEA4719798) | human gut metagenome | biome: human-associated habitat; feature: organic feature; material: feces | place: Cameroon | collected 2013-10 ... | reverse complement strand
TGATAAAACATAGCATATGAAATATAGAACTTTATTAACCTTACATCATCTGTTCATATTCTTAACCGTAGCCTGATGTGATTTCTGTCAAGTACTCCTACCCAACTATTCCATCCTCCGCTTAAAATAAGTATCTGCTGCAAGCTTCAGATAATACTGCCCCTTCTCCATAGATTCCTGAATGGAAATCCCTCTGGCAATTTCCACTGCAGTTACACGATTTCTGTAAAGTTCCTCTGCCGGTACTCTGCAAGCCCCACAGAAGGAAACAATCTCCCTGTTACCGGCATGCTTCCTGATACCACTCAAAACCTTTCCCATAAGGCTCTGTTCATCCAGACATCCTTCCCCGATTACAACCAGATCACAGTCTTTCACAAGCGCATCAAATTGACACAGCTCCAGCATACCTTCGATGCCGCTGACCGTCTTTGCTCTGAGAAATGCTGTGCATCCATATCCGGCACCTCCTGCAGCCCCCGCTCCTGCCTCCGGCGGCATTGCCTGACAGTCACGCTCTATCACTTCTGCCACGTGGATCAGACCAGCATCTAGGACTGCAACCTCTTCCTTCGTTGCTCCCTTCTGTGGTGCATAAATATAGGCAGCTCCCAGAGGTCCATACAAGGGATTAGTCACATCACTCATTACCGTAAATTCAGCCTCTCCGATCCGCTGATCCAAACCGGAACAGTCTATTTTCGATACCGCTGACAGCGTCCCTCCTGCCGGAACAAATGACCGTCCATCTCTATCAAAGAAAGTAATTCCAAGCGCTGCTGCCATCCCACATCCGCAGTCTGTTGTGGCACTGCCTCCAAGACAAAGGAAAAACTTCCGACAGCCTTCATCCAGTGCCGCTCTTATCAGCTCTCCAAAGCCAAAGGTACTGGCCTCCAGCGCACGAAATCCGGTCTGCTTTGTCAGTCCGCTGCTTTCTGCAATTTCCAGGACAGCCGTTCCATCAGGAAGAATCCCATAAGCCGCCTCTATCAGTTTTCCCTCCGGGGAATGTACTGTCGCTGTCTTCCTGCTTCCGCCCTTTGCCCGGAGAATACAGTCCATGCTTCCTTCTCCTCCATCTGCAATGGGAAGTCTGACAACCTCACACTTCAAATGTTCTTCTATGGATTCTGCCAGAATATCGGCTACTTCCTGCGATGTCATACTTCCTTTAAAACTGTCCGGAATCACAATCACTTTCTGCATAATAAAGTCATCCTTTCCTGCTCATAACTTCATCATATCATTCTTCGGGGCATCAGGCTATGTTTTCTTCCCATATGCCCCGCTTCGGTCATTTTCACACCCATTTCACTGCCTTTTGGGGTATCTGCATGCACTTTTCCTACTGATGCCCCGCTCTGCGAAGTTTTCGGGGCACCACAGCATATTTCTCTTCTCTGGCGCCCCTGCTCCAAAACCTTCCTCTGATCTCAATGTTTTCGGGGCACCACAGCATATTTTCCTTTCTGGTGCCCCTGACCTCCGAAAACACTCCCGGTGGTCCTGAACTCCGAAAACACACCTGGTGCCCCTGACCTCCGGAAATATCTTCCGATTCCAGCATCTCTGCGATGTGCGCCGCCAAGCGACCCCTCCAGACCCGAAAAAGGTGGCTCTGCCAAAAGGCAGAGCCACCTTCACTTCCACACTCTTACTGCACAATCAGATTGGTATATCCCATCAGGCTTTCATCCACAGCCCTTGCTGCTTCCCTGCCCTCACGGATTGCCCATACTACAAGGGACTGGCCTCTGTGCATATCCCCGGCTGTAAAGACATTCTTCACGCTGGTTTCATAGGCACCTGCGCCGGTCTTCACATTGCTTCTCTCATTGATATCTACATGGAACGCATCTGTTACATATTTTTGGCTTCCAAGGAATCCTGCCGCGATCAGCACGATCTCTGCGGGAAGAGTCTGCTCGGAGCCCGGCACCTCGCTCATCTTCATCCGTCCGCTTGCAGGATCCTTCTCCCAGGAAAGCTTCACGATCTTGACTGCCTTAAGGCTGCCGTTTTTATCCTTCACAAATTCCTTCACCGTAGACTCATAGATCCGGGGATCATGACCAAATACAGCGATAGCTTCCTCCTGGCCGTAATCTGTCTTGCAGATCTTTGGCCATTCCGGCCAGGGATTGCTGGCACTTCTGGTATCAGGAGCCTTTGGCATCATCTCGATCTGTGTTACGGACTTACAGCCATGACGGATGCTGGTTCCCACACAGTCATTTCCGGTATCTCCACCGCCAATGATAACCACATTTTTGCCCTTGGTATCCACATATTTCTTGTCTTCAAAATCAGAATCCAGCAGGCTCTTCGTATTGGCCTTCAGGAAGTCTACTGCAAAGTAGATCCCCTTGGCATCCCTGCCCGGTACACTAATATCTCTCGGGTTGGAAGCACCGCAGGCAAGTACGACTCTGTCATACTCCTTCAAGAGCTTTTCTGCCTTGATATCCTTACCGACATCCACACCGGTTTTAAACACGATGCCTTCTGCCTCCATGACCTTGATCTTACGGTCTACGATATGCTTCTCCAGCTTCATATTGGGGATTCCGTACATCAAAAGTCCACCAACCCTGTCAGAACGCTCATACACCGTTACGCTGTGGCCTCTTTTATTCAGCTGATCAGCAACAGCAAGTCCGGAAGGACCGCTTCCTACAACTGCTACCGTCTTTCCTGTCCGGACCTTGGGAGGCTTCGGATCGGCATAGCCCTTTTCATAGGCATTCTCAATAATCGCATATTCATTTTCCTTCGTGGCAACCGGATCCCCGATCAGATTGCAGGTGCAGGCTGCTTCACAGAGCGCCGGGCACACACGGGAGGTAAACTCCGGAAAGCTGTTCGTCTTTTTCAGACGGTTATAAGCCTGCTGCCAGTTTCCGGTATAAACAAGATCATTCCATTCCGGCACCAGATTGTGCAGGGGGCAGCCGCTTGTCATTCCGCAGATATTCATTCCTGCCTGACAGAAGGGCACACCGCAGTCCATACATCTTGCTCCCTGAAGCTGCTGCTTTTCTCTCGGGAGGTGCTCATGGAACTCATTAAAATTCTTAATCCTGTCCTTAGGCTTTACGTCCTTTGATACTTCTCTTTTATAATCCATAAATCCTGTTGGTTTTCCCATCGTGACACCTCCTTATTTTGCTGCCCTGACTGCGTAGAATGCTTCGATCTGTGCCTGCTCTGCAGAAAGGCCCTTTTCCTCCATCTGTACGATGGTAGCCAGCATCTTTTCGTAGTCATGAGGGATGATCTTCTTGAACTTCGGCAGATAATCACTGAAATGATCCAGAATCATCTTACCCTTTTCGGAATTGGTCAGAGCCACATGCTCCTTGATCATATCCTTCAGTTCAATAACATCATATTTGGAAGTTACTTCATAGGAAGATACCATTTCCTTGTTCAGGCGGATATACAGGTCATTTTCCTCATCCAGTACATAAGCCACACCGCCGCTCATACCTGCAGCAAAGTTCTTGCCTGTAGGACCAAGGACTACCACACGGCCTCCTGTCATATATTCACAGCCATGGTCACCCACGCCCTCTACAACAGCGATCGCACCGGAGTTTCTGACACAGAAACGCTCACCAGCTACACCATTGATAAAAGCCTTTCCACTGGTTGCACCATACAGTGCCACATTTCCGATAATGATATTTTCATCTGCTTTGAACCGGCTTCCCTTCGGTGGATATACGATCAGCTTACCGCCGGATAAGCCCTTGCCAAAGTAGTCGTTGGAATCTCCCACAAGCTCAAGTGTCAGTCCCTTCGGGATAAAGGCACCAAAGCTCTGCCCGCCGGCACCGTTACACAGTACACGGTAGGTATCCTCTGCCACCTGATCCCCAAGTCTTCTTGTGATCTCGGAACCAAGGATCGTACCAAAGGCTCTGTCCGTATTCTTGACATCTACCTCAATGCTTCTTCTTGCACCGGTTTCAATGGCCTTGTCAAGCTGCTTTAACAGTACCTTTTCGTCCATGGTATTTTCCAGCTTGAAATCGTAAACCTGCTTCGGATCAAAGGTAACCTTCTCCTTGCTGCCCACATAGGGATTCTCAAGGATCAGACTTAAATCTACCTGCTTCTGGCTCTTAGAAAGGTTATCCTTTACCTTCAGGAACTCGGTATGGCCGACCAGCTCATCCACAGTCCTTACACCAAGCTTTGCCATATATTCCCGCAGCTCCTCTGCGATAAAGTGCATGAAGTTGATCACATACTCCGGCTTTCCTCTGAAATTCTTACGAAGCTCCGGATTCTGGGTAGCCACACCCACAGGACATGTGTCCAGATTGCAGACTCTCATCATGACACATCCCATGGTTACCAGGGGTGCTGTCGCAAAGCCGAATTCCTCTGCACCAAGGATCGCTGCGATAGCTACGTCACGACCGCTCATCAGCTTACCGTCTGTCTCGATCCTTACCTTATTACGAAGTCCGTTCATGATCAGCGTCTGGTGTGTCTCTGCAAGTCCAAGCTCCCAGGGAAGTCCTGCATTGTGAATGGAATTCCTCGGTGCCGCACCGGTACCACCATCATAACCGGAGATCAGGATAACCTGTGCACCGGCCTTCGCAACACCGGCTGCAACAGTACCAACACCAGCTTCAGAAACCAGCTTGACACTGATCCTTGCCTGCTTGTTGGCATTCTTCAGATCATAAATCAGCTCTGCCAGATCCTCGATAGAATAAATATCGTGATGAGGCGGCGGGGAGATCAGACCTACGCCGGGTGTTGAATGTCTGGTCTTTGCGATCCAGGGATAAACCTTGCCTGCCGGCAGGTGTCCGCCTTCACCGGGCTTTGCTCCCTGTGCCATTTTGATCTGGATCTCATTGGCGCTTACCAGATATCTGCTGGTTACACCGAAACGTCCGCTGGCTACCTGTTTGATAGCAGAGCATCTGTTCTTCCCATCAGACCCTACAGAAAGTCTCTCCAGATCCTCACCACCTTCACCGGAATTGGAACGTCCGTGAATGGTGTTCATTGCAATTGCCAGTGTCTCATGTGCTTCCTTGGAAATGGAACCATAGCTCATGGCTCCTGTCTTAAATCTGGTTACAATGGAATCCACACTTTCTACTTCCTCGATCGGGATTCCTTTTTCCGGATAATTGAAATCCATCAGGCCACGCAGGTTCTTTACTGAATCCTCATCATTGACAAGGGCTGTATACTGCTTGAACATCTGATAATCACCACGCTTTGTGGATTCCTGCAGCATATGGATCGTTGCCGGATTGTACAGATGCTCGTCACCACCACTTCTCATCTTGTGATGTCCCACACTGTTCAGTGTCAGGTCATTTGCAAGTCCCAGCGGGTCAAAAGCCTGTGAATGCAGTGCATCCACTTCCTTTTCAATATCCTTTAAGGTAATACCACCCACACGGCATACCGTATGAGGGAAATATTTGTTAATAACATCCTTATCAATACCGATTGCTTCAAAGATCTGGGATCCTTCATAGGACTGGATCGTACTGATTCCCATTTTGGAAGCGATTTTGACAATGCCATGTAAAATAGCGTTGTTGTAATCATCAACGGCTGCATAATAATCCTTGTCAAGCATATGGCTGTCGATCAGCTCGCGGATGGATTCCTGTGCAAGATAAGGATTGATCGCACAGGCACCATAACCAAGCAGGGTAGCAAAATCATGCACATCCCTTGGTTCTCCTGACTCCAGGATCAGCGCTACACTGGTTTTTTTCTTGGTTACGACCAGATGTCTGTTCAGTGCTGATACGGCAAGCAGAGACGGGATTGCCACGTGGTTTTCATCTACACCCCTGTCAGACAGGATCATGATGTTCACACCGTCCCTGTAAGCTCTGTCCACCTCTACGAACAGTCTGTCAATCGCACGCTCAAGGCTCGTATTCTTATAATAGGTGATCGGAATCACTTCTGCCTTAAAGCCTTCCTGATTTATATCCTTGATCTTCATCAGATCGGTATTAGTCAGGATCGGATTACTTACCTGCATCACGTGGCAGTTCTTCGGGGTTTCCTCCAGGATATTGCCGTCGGTTCCCACGTAAACAGTTGTTGAAGTAACCACTTCCTCGCGGATCGCATCAATAGGCGGGTTGGTTACCTGCGCAAATTTCTGCTTGAAATAATGGAAAAGAGGATGATTGGTCTTGCTCAGAACCGGGATCGGGGTATCCACTCCCATGGCTGCAATAGCCTCTGCTCCGTTCTTTGCCATGGGAAGAATGCTGGTCTTCAACTCTTCGTAGGTATAGCCGAAGGCCTTCTGCATCCGCTGTCTTTCTTCATAAGCAAATTCCGGTACTCTTTCATTCGGAATCTTCAGATCCCTCAGATGGATCAGGTTGCTGTCCAGCCACTCACCATAAGGCTGTCTGGAAGCATAACTCTCTTTCAGTTCATTATCATCAATGACCTTGCCCTTTGTGACATCCACAAGCAGCATCTTGCCGGGACGAAGTCTTTCCTTTACAAGGATCTTTGAAGGGTCAATATCAAGTACCCCAACCTCAGAGGAAAGGATCAGCTGGTCATCGTCTGTGATCACATAACGGGAAGGACGAAGACCGTTTCTGTCAAGCACTGCTCCCATCACATCACCATCACAGAAAAGAATGGAAGCCGGGCCATCCCATGGCTCCATCATGGTTGCGTAGTACTGATAGAAGTCCTTTTTGTGCTGGGACATGGTCTTGTTGTTTTCCCATGGCTCCGGGATCGTGATCATCACTGCATGGGGAAGATCCATGCCGCTCATGACAAGGAACTCCAGCGTATTATCCAGCATGGCTGAGTCAGAGCCTGCTGTATTGACTACCGGCAGTACCTTATGCAGCACGCTGTGCAGATGCTCGGATTCCATGTTTTCCTCACGGGCAAGCATCTTATCCGCATTACCCTGAATGGTATTGATCTCACCGTTGTGCACGATAAATCGGTTCGGATGGGCTCTCTCCCAGCTTGGATTGGTATTGGTAGAGAAACGGGAATGTACCATGGCAATGGCAGATTCGAAATCCTTATCCTGCAGATCCGCAAAAAAAGTACGGAGCTGTCCAACCAGGAACATTCCTTTATATACAATCGTCCTGCTGGATAAGGAAACCACATAGGTATTATCTGAGGACTGTTCAAATACTCTTCTTACAATATAAAGCATGCGGTCAAAATCAAGCCCCTTTTCCACCTGTGCGGGCTTCTTTATAAATGCCTGCATGATATGGGGCATACACTCAACTGCCTTATGTCCGAGAACCTCCGGATGGGTAGGAACCTCTCTCCATCCAAGAAAAGTAAGTCCTTCCTTCTCTACGATGATCTCAAACATCTTCTTGGCCTGATTCTTCTGCAGCTCATCCTGAGGAAAGAAGAACATACCAACGCCATATTCTCTGTCCTCTCCCAGTGTGATCCCAAGGCTCTTTGTCACTCTCTTAAAAAATTTATGGGGGATCTGCGTCAGAATACCAACACCGTCACCGGTCTTACCTTCTGCATCCTTTCCGGCACGATGCTCCAGATTCTCAACGATCTTCAATGCATTTTCAACGGTTTCTCTGCTCTTCACACCCTTAATGTTTACACAGGCACCGATACCGCAGTTATCATGCTCAAACTCCGGACGGTACAGAGGTGCATCTGGCACGGTCTTTTTCACATCAAACATTTTGTGGATCTCCTTCCCTTAGTAAAATACAAAAAAGCCGCAAAAAGAGCTATGCTCGCTCCTTTGCGACTTTCATTGAAATCAATATACATCACTTTTTACTATTTGTAAATAATGACTTTTCTTATCATTGTCAGATTATTTGTGAATTTATTTTCTGTTCTTATTTTGTCAGATTTATTTATTGGTTATCTATTTATTTTCTCCCATTTTGCACAACTTAAGGTACCATACTCCCAATCCTGCTGCAAAAATCAGTAAAGCAACTGCCAGTCCGATCGCTACTGCACTGTTTAAATCCCGAAGTCCATTCCTGTAAGTCACGGTAAATACCGTAACATTAGCCACCGCATGAAATATCACCGGGGCTGCAAAGCTCTCTGACCTTTCATAAACTATGGCAATGATCACCCCAAGCAGAAATCCATACAATGCCTGCACCGTATTTCCATGGTAAAGGCCAAAAAGCAGTGCAGAAAGCGGTACTGCCAGCTTCACAGAAAAACACCGTTTCATCCGGTTATAAATGATACCACGGAACACTGCCTCTTCTGCAATGGGTGAAATCACCCCATACAATACAAGCCCAATGGCAAAGGCCACCCCATACTGCGCCTCTTCTACTCTGGTATAGGCTGCTGAACTCTCTGTAATCCCCATCTGGAAAAACAGGATATTCACACCCATGGATACGCACAGTGCGATCGCTGCCAGTACACCATAGGAGGTTACATTTCCCTTTTTCTTCCATACCGGAAGTGCTTCCTTCTTCAGCATGCTCCATATGGGGAGCATGCCAAGCAATATGGCGATCCCGCTGACCATGCCGTTTGCTGTCTGGCCATTCTGTATAAGCCATTCCTTCAGGGCTCCGCCATTTCCGGAAAGCATCAGTTCAAGCCCGCCCCAGAGAACGATCTGGGCGAGGTCATGCACCACATAATAAAGAAAAAGCGGCAGCAACAGATATACCGCTTTCTTCATGGATTTCCATTTTTTCAGTTCTTCTGCCGGCCATGCCAGCTCCATGGTCTGTAAAAATCCCATCTTCATCCCTTCACCTGTCCTGTCAGCAGGATCTCTTTCAGCTCTTCCACTGTTCCCGCAATGGCATCGGCTCCTTCTGCCTCCAGCTCTCCTTCTGCTGCAAAGCCATAGCGCACACCGACCCCGGTCAGCTTCCATGCCCTGGCTCCCTGGATGTCAAACTCCCGATCCCCGATCATGGCACAGCTTTCCCTGCGCTCTTCCTCAGACAATTCCAGGATACCAAGCTGTCGCAGTGCTTCCGCTACCACTTCCTCTTTCTTTTCCCTGCTGCCATCAAGACCGCTTCCGACCACAACAGAAAAATATTTTTCAATGCCAAAGTGATCCAGCACCTTTTTCACAAATACCTCCGGCTTACTGGATGCTACTGCCAGGCGGCACCCTGACTCTGACAGAGCCTGCAGCATTTCCGGTACTCCTTCATACACCTGGTTTTCAAAAATACCGATCGGACGGAACCTCTCCCGGTAAAATTCCACTGCTCTTTTCGCCATATCCCGATCCATACCGTAATACTTCTGAAAGCTTGTATGAAGCGGCGGTCCGATAAAGCACTCCAGCTTCTTCAGATCAGGCTCCTCGATCCCACACTTTGCAAGGGCATACTGCACGCACTTTGTGATCCCTTCCCGGGAATCCGTCAGTGTGCCGTCAAGATCAAACAAACAATACTGATACATGTTACGATTTCCTTCCCTACAGCTTCAGCTTCGCAAACAGATCCCCGAGGCTTGTTCCAAGACTCTCTCCCGAGCTGTACTGCTTCGCATCTGTATCCTCGATCTCTTCTGCCTGCGCATTTTCCTCTGCTGCCTTAATGCTTAAGGAAATCCTGCCGTCATTGGTGTTTAATACCTTGACCTTAACCTTATCGCCTGCCTTCAGAACCTCTGAAGGCTTCTTGATCCTTTTTTCACAAATCTGTGAAATATGAACCAGACCGCTCAGTCCATCCTGCAGTGCTACAAAGGCTCCATAGGGCTGCAGACTCTCTACCGTTCCATTCAGAATCGTTCCCGGTACGATCATGGCTACCTTGTGGTCATGTGCTTCCTTCTCCTGCTCTCTTAAAATTTCCTTTGCTGAAAGAACCAGCTTCTGCTTCTCCGGATCCACCGTGATCACGCGCACATTAAGCTGCCTGCCCTGGAAAGGTGCCAGATCCTCCACATACTGCAGGGAAAGCTGGGACGCCGGGATAAATCCACGGATTCCTTCCACATAGGCAACCACACCGGCATTTACTACTTCACTGACCTTTACGGTCAGCTCTTTCTTTTCTTCCAGATACGTCTTCAGTACATCCCATGCAGTATCCTGCTGCGCTTCCTTTTTGGAAAGCAGTATATTGCCATGTCCGTCGTCCATACTGATGACCTCTGCTTCGATCTCATCCCCTACCGCAACATCTGTCATAAGGGAAAAGGAGGGATCATTACTCATATCCTCTGCCTTAATGATCCCCTGTGCGTAATACTTCAGATCTAAAGTCACTTCCTCTTCATTTACGTCAATGACCGTTCCTGAAATAAGATCTCCTTCACTAATCTTGCGGAAGCTGGCCTCCAGCTCCCTTTCATAATCCTTCATTGATTCTTCCATTAGTAATTCTCCGCCTTTACCTGAAAATAGCTCTGTGGATGTGCACATACCGGACAAACCTCCGGAGCTTCCTTACCGATGCAGATATGTCCGCAATTGCGGCACTGCCAGATCGTATCACCATCTTTGGAAAATACAACGCCCTGCTCAATATTGGTGATCAGTCTGCGGTATCTTTCCTCATGTTCTTTCTCAATGGCAGCTACCCCTTCAAATAAAGCAGCAATCTGCTCAAATCCCTCTTCTCTTGCCACTTTGGCAAACTCGCTGTACATATCTGTCCACTCGTAGTTTTCGCCCTCTGCCGCATGTCCAAGATTCTCCAGTGTAGAATCAATTCCACCGTTGATCAGCTTGTACCACATCTTGGCATGCTCTCTCTCGTTGGCTGCTGTCTCTTCAAAAATCGCTGCGATCTGCTGATAGCCGTCCTTCTTTGCCTTGGATGCAAAGTAGGTGTACTTGTTGGTAGCCATTGACTCTCCTGCAAAGGCCGCCTGTAAATTTGCTTCTGTTTTTGATCCTTTTAACTCCATAATTTTCCTCCAGTCTTATGACTTCTTGACAACTCTGTGATAATAAGCATACGTCATTTCCGGTCCTTTGTCAAAGCTTCCTGCACCTGTCACCTCACCGAGAAAAATGGTATGCGTATCAGTCTCCACAGTATTGATCACACGGCAGGTCAGATAACCGCAGCTGTCACTGATCACTGGCAGGAAATCCTCCACCTTATAATCTACTCCATCAAATTTATCCACATCTCTCCCAGAACGGAACCCAAAGCCGCCGATCAGTGATGGAGCCGAATCCTCTGCAAGTACCGAAACTGCAAATACTCCCGTTTCCTTAATGCATTCCGTTGTGTAGTTCTGATGGTTCAGGCTTAATGCCACTGTTATCTTCGGTGATGAGGTGATCTGCATCACACTGTTTGCTGTGCAGCCGGTAGGACGTCCATTATCCCAGGTGCTGATCACATATACCCCATATGATAGTTTCCTTAGTATAGATGTATCCATTCTTTTTCCTCCTTAATCTTTTTAATATCAGTAACTATTACTAATATTAGTGTAAGACAGATATTTCCATCTGTCAATGATATTTTCCCGCAAGGCTGATTTTTTATGCTATAATCCCTTATGATATACATTTGACAGTTCTGTCTGAGCTGTCTGAAGAAAGGTACAGACATTTATGAGTATTTTAAACGTAGAACATTTAACCCATGGCTTTGGTGACAGAGCCATTTTCCAGGATGTTTCCTTCCGTCTGCTGAAGGGTGAGCATATTGGCCTGATCGGAGCCAACGGCGAAGGGAAATCCACTTTTATGAATATCATTACAGGCAAGCTGATGCCGGATGAGGGCAAGGTAGAATGGGCGAAAAACGTACGTGTCGGTTATCTGGACCAGCACACTGTCCTTGAAAAGGGCATGACGATCCGTCAGGTGCTCTCCTCTGCCTTTGATTTTCTGTTTGACATGGAAAAACAGATGAATGACATCTGTGACAAAATGGGAACCGCATCTGAAGAAGAACTGGAACAGTACATGGAAGACCTTGGAACCATTCAGGATCTGCTTACCATGCACGATTTCTATATGATCGATGCCAAAGTTGAAGAAGTGGCAAGGGCTCTTGGCCTTCTGGAGCTTTCTCTTGACAGAGACGTCTCTGATTTAAGCGGCGGTCAGCGTACCAAGGTGCTTCTTGCCAAGCTCCTTCTGGAAAAACCGGATATCCTGCTTCTGGACGAGCCTACCAACTATCTGGACGCTGAGCATATCGCCTGGCTGAAACGGTATCTGAATGACTATGAGAACGCCTTTATCCTGATCTCCCATGACATTCCGTTTTTGAACAGTGTTATCAATTTGATCTACCACATGGACAATCAGCAGCTCACCCGTTATGTAGGGGATTATGACAAGTTTCAGGAAGTCTATGCCATGAAAAAGGCACAGCTGGAAGCTGCCTATAATAAGCAGCAGAAGGAGATTGCGGACTTAAAGGATTTTGTAGCCAGGAATAAAGCCAGAGTTTCCACCAGAAATATGGCCATGTCCCGCCAGAAAAAGCTGGATAAGATGGATGTGATCGAGCTTGCGGCAGAAAAGCCAAAGCCGGAATTTCATTTTAAAGAAGCAAGAACCCCTGGTCGCTATATTTTCCAGACACAGGATCTTGTCATCGGCTATGAAGAACCTCTCTCCAAGCCCTTAAATCTGGAAATGGAAAGAGGTCAGAAAATTGTTCTTACCGGTGCCAACGGAATCGGTAAAACCACACTGTTAAAGAGTATTCTCGGTCTGATCCCACCGTTGTCCGGATCAGTCACTCAGGGTGATTACCTGAGTATCGGTTATTTCGAACAGGAAATGTCCGGTGATGGCAGTAATACCTGTATCGAAGAGATCTGGCAGGAATTCCCCGGCTACAGCCAGTATGAGGTACGTTCTGCCCTTGCCAAATGTGGTCTGACCACCAAGCATATTGAAAGCCTTGTTAAGGTATTAAGCGGCGGCGAGCAGGCAAAGGTACGTCTATGCAAGCTGATCAACCGGGAAACCAATGTCCTGCTTCTGGATGAGCCTACCAACCACCTTGACGTAGATGCCAAGGATGAACTGAAACGTGCCCTGACCGCCTATAAGGGCAGCATCCTCATGGTATGCCACGAACCGGAATTCTATGACGGACTGGCAACTGCTGTGTGGGACTGCACGCAGTTCACTACTCGACTCATTTAGTCAATCCTTCACACACTATACTGAGAAAAATGCAACCGCTACTGCACCTGGACCGGCATGTGTACCAATGACACTTCCGATCATGGTTGTCTCCAGTGAGGAAATACCTTCTTCCCAGAGTGCCTTACTGTCTTCGATATACTTCTGAAGAAGGGTATCATCCAGTCCGGTGTAGCCAAGAAGGATCGGCTTTGTAAAATCAATTCCTCCTGTCTTTCTGATCTCACTGACAAGCAGGTTATTTCCCTGCTTGGAGCCTCTTGCCTTTCCAAGAATCACAATCTCCCCGTCCCTGATGCAGACAACCGGTTTAATGGAAAGCACACCGCCTGCAAACGCAGCCGCTGCTGAGATCCGTCCACCCTTTTTCAGATACTCCAGTGTATCCAGCATGGCGATCAGACAGATCTTTTCACGTTCTTTTTCCAGTCTTTCTGCGATCTCTCTGGCTCCCATCCCCTCGTCCACAAGGCGCAGCGCCAGCTTTGCCAGAATGGCAGTTCCGATCGCTACATTTCTGCTATCTACCACGTAAACACTGTCCTCATACTCCCTTGCAGCGATCATAGCACTCTGCCATGTTCCTGACAGCTTGGAAGAAAGTGTGATCACAACAGCGCTCTCCCCTGCTGCCGCAATTTTCTCAAATATATCACTGAAGTCTGCCGGTACTGCCTGGCTTGTCTTGGGAAGCACATCACTTTCGATCAGCTTCTGGTAAAATTCCTTCTTTTGGATCGTAACACCTTCAATATATTCCTCATCTCCAAAGCGGAGCGTTAAAGGGACGACTGTCAGTCTTTCCTTCACATCCTCTGTAATATCTGCTGTTGAATCTACAATAATATTTACTTTCTTATTCATGTTTTCACCTTTCTTCTGGGATCCCGTCCTTTGCAAGTATCCTGAGGTTTTCCACGATCCGGTCCAGTGCCTCATAAAAGATCTGTCTGTTTTCCTCTGTCAGATCCTTTCCGGCAATCTCCACAGCGATCCTGGCCCGCTCGCTCACATGTCTGGCGGCCTCCTGTCCTTCCTCTGTCAGCTTGAAGACACCTCCGTACAGCGTTTTTCCAACGCTCTCCTTTCGTACCAGTCCTTTCTTTTCCATCAGGGACATCATACGGGATACATCTGCCTTATCCTTGACACACAGTTCACACAGCCTGGGCGCTGTCAGTCCTTCTGGAAACCGGTACATGGTCAGAAGATAGATGGAATGGGTTCCCTTCAGTCCGTATTTTTCCATTTCATCCCCGGTCAGCTTGTGCCAGTACCGTGAGATTTCTGACATTCCTACTGAGAAACGCTCAAATCTGTCTTCCATGGTTACCTCCTGTTTCCTTCTATAACGCAAAAGTTGACAAATCAACTTTTGTCATTATAATTCCATGATGTTGATTTGTCAACTTTTATCCAATTATCCTTTTATTCTTCTGTTAACCGTTTCCTAGCGCTCTTTTGTCAGATGCCAGATATCTCTGTTGTATTCTGCAATGGTTCTGTCAGATGAGAAGAATCCAGCCTTGGCGATGTTCACAAGCATCATCTTCTTCCACTTTGCTCTGTCTTCATAATCAGCGAACATTCTGTCCTTGGTTTCGATATAATCTTCCAGATCCAGCAATGTCATGAACCAGTCTTTGTTCAGAAGCTCATTGTAGAGCCTTGTCAGATTTTCCTTGTGGCCAGCTGCCAGTGCCTGCTTACCAACGATGAAATCAACAGCTTCTTTGATCACAGGGCTCTTCTCATAGTAGTCCTTGGAAACATAATCAGCCTTTTCATAGTGCCTTATAACGGTCTCAGAATCCTTACCAAAGATGTAAATATTGTCATCACCAACTAACTCGTGGATCTCTACGTTAGCACCGTCGGATGTACCAAGGGTTACTGCACCATTCAGCATGAACTTCATATTTCCGGTACCGGATGCTTCCTTACTTGCCAGTGAGATCTGCTCAGAAATATCACAGGCGGGGATCAGCCTCTCTGCATAGCTTACATTGTAGTTCTCTACCATAAGAACTGTCATGTAAGGACTTACATCAGGATCATTGTTTACGATATCCTGCAGTACAAGGATCAGGTGGATGATATCCTGCGCAATGATATAAGCAGGAGCTGCCTTTGCACCAAAGATAAAGGTCATCGGTCTTGCCGGCTTCTTGCCCTTCTTGATCTCCAGATATTTATGGATAATATAAAGTGCATTCATCTGCTGACGCTTATACTCATGCAGTCTCTTGACCTGGATATCAAATACGGAATCGGGATTTAAGGTAACACCCTCATTTTCCTTCACATAAGCTGCCAGCTTCTTCTTCTGGTCGTATTTGATCTCGGCAATACGATCCAGAACTGCCGGTGTATCCTTGAATTCAAGCAGCTTCTCCAGCTTGTCTGCATCCTTTTTGAAGCCATCTCCGATCGTTTCTGCAAGAAATCCTGCAAGCTCTCTGTTACATGATAAAAGCCATCTTCTGAAGGTGATACCATTGGTCTTATTATTGAACTTCTCAGGGTAAATCTTATAAAAAGCATTCAGCTCTGTCTCTTCCAGAATCTGGGTATGGATTGCAGCAACACCATTGACAGAGAATCCATAATGGATATCAATGCGTGCCATATGAACACGGCCGTCCTTGTCAATGATCTGTACCCTTTCATCCTTATACTTTGCTGCTACTCTCTTATCCAGCTCCTTGATGTAAGGAATGAGCTGTGGAACCACCTTCTCCAGATACTTAAGCGGCCACTTCTCCAGTGCTTCTGCCAGGATCGTGTGATTGGTGTATGCACAGGTTTTTCTTACAACCTCGATTGCCTCATCAATTGTAAATGCCTTCTCCTCAACAAGGATACGGATCAGCTCCGGAATGATCATGGTCGGATGCGTATCATTGATCTGGATGACTGCATGATCATACATCTTACGGAGATCAAACTTCTTCTCCTTCATCTCAGCCAGGATCAGCTGGGCTGCATTACTTACCATAAAGTACTGCTGATAAATACGGAGCAGGTTTCCTGCCTCATCAGAATCATCCGGATAAAGGAACAGTGTCAGATTTTTCTCGATCGCTTCCTTATCAAACTGGATACCCTCCTTTACGAGGCTCTCATCCAGTGACTCGATATCAAACAGATGAAGCTTGTTTACACCGCTGTCATAGCCCGCTACATCAATATCATATAATCTGGAGGTTACTTTTTTCTTTCCAAAATAAACATCATAAGTAATATCTGTCTTAGTCAGCCAGGAATTCTCCTCGATCCAGGCATTTTTCTCTGCTGTCTGCAGCTTATCCTTAAATACCTGCTTAAACAGACCAAAATGATAATTAAGTCCGATTCCTTCTCCGGGAAGACCAAGCGTTGCAATAGAATCCAGGAAGCATGCCGCCAGTCTTCCAAGACCACCGTTTCCAAGAGACGGTTCCGGCTCCACTTCCTCGATCACGGACAGCTTCTTGCCATACTTTTCAAGAATATCGCTCATCTTATCATAAACGCCGAGATTGATCAGATTGTTGGAAAGTAATTTGCCGATCAGAAATTCTGCGGAAATGTAATATACTTTCTTTTCCCCTTCATTGCAATCAGATACTGCCATCAGTCTCTTTGTCAAAATTAATACCGCATAATAGGTTTCCTGATCTGTCAGAGCAGACAGTTCCTTGCCATACATCTCTTCTGCGATTTCCTTTAACTGTTCTTCCAGATTCAGAACCAGAATATCCTTCTGTAAATTCGTTTGTGCTGCCATAACACCCTCCTGTTTATCTCATATAATTTTCTTGTTATTCTCTCATCAGCTGTTGCCTTGAAATACCCTGTTTTACTACGTTTCCCCCTGCTGACTGAGGTCAGTATATCATAGGAAAACGTTTTCCGCAAGTATTTCTTCAAATTCTATGCAATAATATCCTCATATTTCATCCTTACAAGGCTGTGCTTCATCACGATATTCCTGCCATAGCCACCATTCATAAGCTCCTGCAGCTCCTCCATGGCACTCTCAGATATACTGGCAAAATCCTGTCTTACCGTATTCATCTGCTTACCGACATAGCCCATCAGGATGATCCCGTCAAAGCCGCATACGGGACGGAAAATGTCCATCTGGATCAGCGCTTTCATGGCACCGATCGCCATCAGATCTGAAGCACATACAACTATATCCTTATTTTTTGCGTACTTCAGCGTGATATTCCTTGCCTGAAGCTCAGAAAACTCTCCATTCCTTACCAGCATGGTCAGATTCTTTTCTTTTATAAGATCCTCCATGCCTCTGATCCTCTCATCCGTCACATAGCCGTTCCGCTTCCCGGCAATATACAGGATCCTCTTACAGTTATTCTCCATGACAGTCTTGGCAGCCACCTCATACTGAGCCCTTCTGTGATCTACCCCGATACAGCTTGTGCTGGCATTGACAAAAGGAGCATCGATCACCACACACTTGAACTTGCCGGTTGAGATCAGACGGTGAAGCACCTTATCCTCTTTGCTCATTCCATAAATAATGATCCCGGTGATACTCTGGGACTGCAGATATCTTGCCACCTCATCTGCCGTTTTATTCTGGAACATGAAGAAAAACAGAGTTATGACATCCAGATTCAGTTCCATTGCCTTATTCAGGGCACCTGAAATATACTGCATATCGATCTCATCAATTGCATTTGTCTTCATATTGCTGTTGATCAGAAGTGCCACTCTTCCAGCCTGCTTGGAAGAAAGTGCTGCTGCCACGGAATTGGGCACGAAGTTCAGTTCTTCCACCGCCCTATTTACCCGCTGCCTTGTCTCTTCACTGACATTGGGATATCCATTCAGCACCTTTGATACGGTAGAAATCGCAACCCCGGCGCGCTTTGCCACATCCTTAATTGATACCATAAATCCCTCTCAATCTTGAAAAAAACCCTGTAACAATTAACCTTTTTTCCTTTTAAAAAGGGGCTGTCATCAGCCCCTTTTTATTACAGTGATTCTACAATCTTATTGATTGCCTTTACTACCTCTTCCTTATCAAAGGGCTTGGTAATAAACTCATCAGCACCATACTTGACAGCCTGGATCATCTTCTCTTTCTGACCCGCTGCTGTAATCATGATCACTCTTGCTTTTTCATTTTCATGTTTAATAAGCTGCAGTGCCTGGATACCATCTGTTACTGGCATTGTAATATCCATGGTCACAATATCCGGTTGTAACTCCTTGTATTTCAGATACCCGTCATCTCCATTTACAGCCTCGGCTATGACCTCATGACCGTTCTCTTCAAGCAAACCCTTTAGTATTTTCCTGGATGTTCTGGAATCATCCACAACGAGTATTTTAGCCATCTTCCTTTTCCTCCTACTTCATTTCGATCTCATCACCGATAGCGATCATAAGATCGATACAGTCATTTTTAATATGAATTGGCAGGACAAGCATTTTTCTGCTTTCAAAGCCCTGAATTCCGGTCTTGAAGGAAGGGGGCATCAGTTCCAGTGAACTTCCGTCCTTACACTCGGAAACATACAATCCATTAATACAGTTCAATAATTCACCGATCGCATCCAGTGCATCCTCATCCACTGATACGAACTCTTCCTGCCCAAATACAGAAGCAGTAAACTGAAGTGCATTGCCCTTGCCACCCAGTGCACTGACAAATCCCTTCTCGCCCTCAACCTTCTGCAGGGCACCGTTTTCATCCTCTGTCTTCTGCATGATATAGGCTTTGTCTGGATATAGTCCAGTGTCTACCAGTCTCATCAGGGTACGGACTGCCGTCCCTGCAATTCCATAATACGCTTCACTATCTACAGGAAGAAAAAGTGGAAGAATGCTGTCTACATCATCACTCTTCAGGGCATCCATGTCAGATGCCGTAAAATTGTTTTCACACCGATAATCCAAAAGAATCTGTTCCAGCTGCTCAATCGTCATAAGCTGTTGATTTTCCATTGCCTGCGCAAAGGCAAGATAAGCATTTCCCTGCTTCTTCAGGAGGCTGTTGACCTGTCCTTCTGTCAGATAACCTTTTTCTACAGCAATATCGCCGAAGCGCCTGTCCATCACAGCCTGAAGCTGATTTACCCTGTCAGCCTCCTCCTGTGTCATCAGTCCTTCTGCTACTGCGATCAGTCCGAGCTTTACTCTTACTTTCTGCTGCTCATTCAGAATATCTCTGAACTGTTCTCCGGTAAGAAGTCCTTTCTCCATCAAATAATTCCCCACAATACTTGATACCACAGCGTAACCTCCTTATTTTCCCTCATTCGTATATTCTGCTCTTGCAGTGGCACTTGCTTTCTTATCTTTGTCCTCCTGTTCTACAAAATTATAACAGAATCCTTCTGTTAAAACAATGGTAAAAGAAAATGGAAAAGAAAAAAGGATCCCTTGTAAAAAGGATCCCCTGTAAAAATTATATATGAAGTCTCACGCTCTTCTTCCCGGACAGCTCTCTCGTACGTTCATCCGGCTGTCCAAATCCTATATAAATATCTGCCCCCAGACCTGTATGCACTGACCTGCCCTCTTCATCTACAACTGTAAATGATTTTGCCGGAATTTCCAGCGTCGCAGTCTTTTCTTCTCCTGGTGCAAATGCCACACGCTTAAACACAGCAAGCTTTGGATTAGGCGTAACGGTGTTATTTAAATCGTGTTCACGCATTGGATTAGGCACTTCATTGGCATCCTCTACCTGCACATAAGCCTGCAGTATATCCTCTGTGGGGACAGCTCCATAATTTACGGCCCTTACTTCAACATATACACTCTGTTCTTTTGTCTGTACATAATCCACATCACTTATCAGCCTTACCTCCACAATCTGTGTATCTGCATAATTCAGACCATATCCAAACGGATAAAGTGGTGCTTTTTCCACAAAGCGGTACGTCCGGTTTTTCATGGAATAATCGTCAAAGTCAGGCATTCCCTGTAAATTGCGGTAAATAGTGATTGGCAATTTCCCGGAAGGGGATATTTCCCCAAACAGGATATCTGCAACGGCTTTTCCACCGCGTGCTCCCGGATACCACGTCTGAAGAACTGCGTTCGCCTTATCATCTGCCAGATTCAGATCCATGGCACTTCCTGCCATCATGCATACGATAAACGGAACCTCCATTTCCGCAATGATTTCCAGAAGTCTCTGCTGGGAAGGCGGCAGCATCAGATTCTGCTTATCCCCGGATGCATATTCATTACCGGTATCTCCTTCTTCTCCCTCAAGGCTTTCATCCAGTCCAAGACACAGGATAACAAGATCTGAATGCTCTGCAACTGTCATTGCCTCTGAGATACGGTCATCCTCTCTTGCCAGTTTTTCTACCTGATCTAAAAACAGATGACACCCTTCAGAATAAAGTACCCTGACATCATCTCCCACATAGTCCTGAATGCCTTCCAGCACGGTAACATATCTTGAAGCCGTACCATGATAATTGCCTATCAGAGCGGCTCTGGAATTGGCATTTGGACCAATCACTCCAATTGTTTTCAGTTTTTCCTTCTTTAAGGGCAGGATACCATCATTTTTCAGCAATACGACACTCTTATGTGCTGCCTCTACTGAAAGATCGATATGCTCCCTGCATTCAACAACCTCATACGGAATATGATCATATTCCGTCTCATCAAACATTCCAAGCAGAAATCTGGTTGTAAATAAGCGGACAGCCGCTCTCTGCAATAACTCTTTGGATATCAGTCCCTCTTCATAGGCATTCAAGATTTTCTGGTAGGTGCAGCCACAATTGACATCACATCCCATCTCCAGTGCCAGCCTGACGCTTTCTTCCGGCCGGTTCGTCACCTTATGATGCTCATGAAAATCACGGATAGCCCAGCAGTCTGAAACATAATGTCCTTCAAATCCCCACTGTTTTCTCAGGACTTCTCCCATCAGATAACTATGTGCACAGCAGGGCTCTCCATTGGTCCTGTTGTACGCACCCATCACAGCCTCAACCTTACCTTCTTTGACACAGGCCTCGAACTGTGGAAGATAAGTCTCCCAGAGCTCCTTCATGGTGACCCTGGCATCAAAAAAGTGGCGTTTATCCTCAGGTCCGGAATGTACAGCAAAATGCTTGGCACATGCTGCTGTGCGCATATATTCACCCTCTCCCTGCTAAATGCAACACCCAGTCTGGCAATCAGGACCGGATCTTCCCCATAGGTCTCATGTCCTCGTCCCCAGCGGGGATCACGGAAAAGATTGACATTGGGTGACCAGAGTGTGATTCCCTTATAAATATCCCGGTCTTCATGTTTTTCATTTTCATTGTATTTGGCTCTTGCCTCTGTAGAAATGACAGTTCCGATCCGCTCCAGCAGTTCTTCATCAAAGGTTGCTCCAAGACCAATTGCCTGTGGAAAAACGGTAGCTGTGCCTGCTCTTGCAACACCGTGCAGGCCTTCATTCCACCAGTTGTATTCAGGAATATCCAGATGTGGAATTTCATCTGCATCAAAGCGCAGCTGTGATGCCAACTCCTCTACACTCATCTGCTCCACCAATTCAGTTGCCCGTCTGACTGCTTCCTGTCTGTTCATACCTTCCTCCATAAACTGTTTTATTTGTTTATAACGATTATTTTACTATACCTGTGTTGTTATTTTCTAACTTTATATAACTTGTAAAAAAATATATTTTCTGATTTGATTATATTGGTTTCAGGCACGGTTAAACTATACATATATTGCCTGAAGATATACATATTTTGCTTTTTTGATATCTGTCTGATGTTCCGGATCCTAAATATCTGGATACCTACAAAGCTTTTGCATATTA
>ERZ1026864.514-NODE-514-length-22018-cov-11.472112_pt1 | contig 22018 bp, 21 predicted proteins | sample MGYA00380162_ERZ1026864 | MGnify/ENA primary metagenome ERZ1026864 (study PRJEB33269, sample SAMEA4719798) | human gut metagenome | biome: human-associated habitat; feature: organic feature; material: feces | place: Cameroon | collected 2013-10 ... | reverse complement strand
CCAAGGGCTTTGCCCGCCGCCTGGGCGGCATGATGGGCAACCCCAATGCCTTCCGGGGCCTCAAATAAACCTTGAAGCCTGCCTCCCCTGCCGGGGGAGGTGTCACCGAAGGTGACGGAGAGGTTTTCTTTCAAACACAGGTATACACCCCGCAGGGGTTGTACAGATAGATTTAATCAAACCCCAAACGGGGCACAAACATTTTTGGAGGATAATTACCATGGCAGTTAAGATTCGTCTGCGCCGCGTTGGCGCTAAGAAGGCTCCCTTCTATCGTGTTGTTGTTGCTGACAGCCGCTTCCCCCGCGACGGCCGTTTCATCGAGGAGATCGGCACCTACGATCCCAACAAGGAGCCCTCTGAGATCAAGATCGACGCTGAGAAGGCAAAGCAGTGGATCGCCAACGGCGCACAGCCCACTGATACCGTTCGTGTCCTGCTGAAGAAGTCCAACGTTCTGTAAGTAGGGAGGGCTGACTCATGCAGGAGCTGTTGCTGGCAGTTGCCCGCGGTCTCGTGGAGGACAAGGACGCCGTCAAGGTTACGGTGGACGAGCCCCGCGAGGACGGTACCATCGTCTACCACCTGAGCGTGGCAGAGGGAGATATGGGCCGTGTCATCGGCAAGCAGGGCCGGATCGCAAAAGCCATTCGTGTGGTGATGCGCGCGGCTGCTGTGCGGGTCGATGAAAAGGTCCTTGTTGAGATCGACTGAGCACCCTACGGGCCCTTTGCCGCAAGGCAAGGGGCCTTTTTGTATTATTAGGCAGCTCGCCCTCTCAGGCCGCTTCGCGTCCAGCTCCCCCAAAGGGGGAGCCCTTGGCAAAACCAGAAACTTTGTGGTGACTGCCAAGGCCTCTCCCCTCGGGAGAGGTGGCATTGCGTAGCAATGACGGAGAGGGTGAGGATGCTAAAGGAGTAAAAGCAATGCAGAAATACTTGGAAGCCGGCAAGGTGGTGACCACCCACGGTGTGCGCGGCGAGATGAAGCTGGAGCTGTGGTGCGATGGCGTGGCCTTTCTGAAAAAGGTGGGCCGCCTGTACACCACCCCCCAGGGCGGCAGGTGCTACAAGATCACCTCCATCCGCCCCCAGGGGCAGATGGCCCTGCTCCAGCTGGAAGGGGTCAGCGATATGGATGCCGCCCGTGCCCTGCGGGGGCAGGTGTTCTACTTTGACCGTGACGATGCCACCCTGCCTGCGGGCAAGTGGTATGTGGCCGACCTCATCGGGTGTGAAGTGCGGGATGCCGATACCGGCAAGGTGTACGGCGTGGTGACCAGCGTGGACCACCCCGGCGCACAGGATATCTACACCGTCAAGGCCCCCAGCGGCAAGGAATATCTGTTCCCCGGGGTGGATGCCTTTTTGAAAGAGCGCAACCCGCCGGAGGGCTATCTCCTTGTCACCCCCATCCCGGGCCTGCTGGATGACGATTTTGACAGTGAGCGGGAGGAGGAGTGAGCCATGGGGATGCGTGTGGACATCGTGACCCTTTTCCCGGAGATGTGCCAGCAGGTGCTGGATTCCAGCATCATCGGCCGCGCTGCCAAAAAGGGATATATTGAGACCCACTGCCACCAGATCCGGGACTACACCCTGAATAAACAGAAGCAGACCGACGACTATCCCTATGGCGGCGGCTGCGGCATGGTGCTCTATGCCCAGCCCATTGCCGACTGCCTGCGGGCAGTCCAGAAGGAAGTGCAGGAACAGGGACGACCTGCGCCGCATATAGTATTCCTGACGGCAGGTGGGCAGCGCTATACCGAGGAGCACGCCCGCCGGCTGGCCCAGTACGACAACCTGACCCTGGTCTGCGGCCACTACGAGGGCATTGATGAGCGCGTGATCGATGCCTTTGCGGACGAGGAGATCTCCATCGGCGATTATATCCTCACCGGCGGCGAGCTGGCCAGCCTGGTGGTGGCAGACAGCGTCCTCCGCCTGAAGCCCGGCGTTCTGGCTGAGCAGAAGGGCTACGAGGAGGAGAGCTACTGGGACGGCCTGCTGGAGTACCCCCAGTACACCCGGCCCGAGGTCTGGGAGGGCCGTGCTGTGCCGCCTGTCCTGCTGGAGGGCAACCACCAGAAGATCGATGCCTGGCGGGGGCAGCAGAGCCGGGAGCGCACCCGTCTGCGCCGCCCGGAGCTCTACGAGCAGTGGTGTGAGACCCATCCCCTGACCGAGATCCCCAAGTGGAAGCGGGGCGAGAATGTCCGGCTGGTCAAGACCGCCGAGCAGATGGAGGCTGCCGCAAAGCTGTTTGCGGAGGGCCGCCGGAGCATTTGTGCCGGGGGCTGGGTGCAGGAAGCGCTGGATGCCCTGACCCCGGAGCTTTTCCTGCCCCAGCTGCAGCAGGAAAAGCAGGAAGGCTGGGTCTGCTACCTCCACTATACCAAGGATGTGCCGGATGCCACGGTCAGCGTACACCACAAGACCGGGCAGGTGGAGCATCTTTTTGTGACGGAGAGCGCCCGGGGCAGGGGCATCGGCCAGAAGATGCTGGATTTCGCCCGGAAGAAGCTGCCGGAGCATGAGCACCCGGTGCTTACGGTGCTGAACACCAACACCCGGGCACTGGCTCTTTACCGCCGCATGGGCTGGCAGGTAGTGGGCGCAAAGGAGAAATTCGACCCGGCCAAAGACCCGCTGGTGGTGCGCCCCAGTCAGGTGCTGGAAATGCGCTATCAGGGCTGAAAACAGGGTCGAATGGGCCGGGAAACCGTCGAAGGTCGAAAAAATGTTGAAAACTTTTGTATTACCCGGCCAACACTGGGGGAATAATTTTGTTATCTTTGTATAAAAGGTGAAAAAGACCCCCCTCATCATTGGGAAAACCGCCAAAAATGCGTTCTGGGGCTGTACATTGGTTTCGGCTTGCGCTAAAATAGGTACAACGCAACAGGCAAGAAACAAATCGAATTCCCGAGAACGATAATAGATAGGAGCGTTTTACTATGTACGTCAAAGAAGTTACCGTTGAAAATCAGGTTGGTCTGCACGCTCGTCCGGCTACCTTCTTTATCCAGAAGGCTAACGAGTTCAAGTCTTCCATCTGGGTCGAGAAGGAAGAGCGCCGCGTGAACGCTAAGAGCCTGCTGGGCGTTCTGTCTCTGGGCATCGTGGGCGGCACCACCATCCGCATCATCGCTGACGGCGCAGACGAGCAGGCTGCTGTTGATGGCCTGATCAAGCTGGTCGAGTCTGGCTTTGCAGAGTAATTCGAGCCTTTGATTTTTGAGGCGGCGGGATGTTTCCTGCCGCTTTTTGTTTTACCAAGGAGCTGCCATGACCAAAGCAGAACTGTATCAGAAAGCCTGTATGCTGCCGCTTTTGCCCGGTGTGTATATCATCCGGGACAAAAGCGATACCATCATCTATATCGGCAAAGCCAAGCGCTTGCGCATCCGGGTGAGCCAGTATTTCCGCGAGGGGGTGCCCCACGACAACAAGGTCAGCCAGATGATCGCCCACGCCTATGCGTTTGATGTCATCGTCTGCCAGAGCGAGTTCGAGGCGCTGGTGCTGGAAGCCAGCCAGATCAAGGCGCACACCCCCAAATACAATATCCTGCTGAAGGATGACAAGGGTTACAGCTATATCAAGGTGACCCGGGAAGCCTGGCCCCGCCTTTCCTTCGTGCTGCAAAAGGAGGAGGACAATGCCGAATACATCGGCCCCTATACCTCATCCTTTGCGGCCCGGCAGATGGCCGAGACCGCGCTGGATGCCTTTTTGCTGCCCCGGTGCAGCAAGCGGTTCCCCCAGGATATCGGCAAGGGGCGGCCCTGCCTGAATGCCCATATCGGCAAGTGCATGGCCGTGTGCAGCGGCAAGATCAGCTGCGAGAACTACAATCAGGCTGTAAAGAACGCGGTGCATCTGATCCGGTACGGCAAAAAGGACATTCTCAAGACTCTGAACGAGCGGATGCTGGAAGCCTCTGACCGGCTGGAATTTGAGACAGCGGCCCTCCTCCGGGACCAGATCAACGCCATCACCAAGGTGACAGCGGGCCAGAAGGTCGTGGTGGACCCGGAGGTGGAGATGGATGTGGTGGCGTTGGCCGGTACCCCCAGCAGTGTCTGCGCGGCAGTCCTGCGCTTCCGGGAGGGGCGGCTGACCGATAAGCGGGAGTTCCTTTTCCACGATACGGCAGATATTGCCGCCGTGCGGGAGGAGTTTCTGCCCCGGTATTATCTGGACGATGAGCAGATCCCAAAGATCATTGCCGTGGACGAGCTGCCGCCGGACAGTGAAGCACTGCAGCGGGCCCTGAACGAAAAGCGGGGCAGTGAGGTACAGCTCTATGTGCCCCAGCGGGGCGATAAGGCCCATCTGGTCGAGATGGCCCACACCAATGCGGTGGAACGGCTGGCCCGGGAGAGCGGCCGCTACGCCCGTGAGGAAAAGCTGCTGGATGAGATGGCGCAGGTGCTGGGGCTTTCCAAGCCGCCGCGCACCATTGAGAGCTACGATATCTCCAACTGGGGCGATGGCACCAGCGTCTGCGGCATGGTCACCTTCCGGGATGGCAAGCCCTACAAAGCCGGGTATCGGAAGTTCCGGATGAAGACCGTGCTGGGGACGGACGACTACGCTTCGCTGGCCGAGACGGTGTCCCGGCGGGCGGCAGAGTATGAGAAATACGCCGCGCTGGCCGCACAGGGGCAGGGCAGCGATAATTATTTCGGGCAGAAGCCGGATCTGCTGCTGATGGATGGCGGCCGGGGACAGGTCAGCGCGGCCAAGGCGGCGCTGGCAGGCACTTCGCTGGCCGATGTGCCCCTTTACGGCATGGTCAAGGATGACCATCACCGCACCCGTGCCATCGTGGACAGTGAGGGCCGGGAAATCGCCATCAATATGAACCGGGGGACTTTCACCTTTATCACGGCCATCCAGGACGAGACCCACCGCTTTGCCAATGCCTACCGCAAGCAGCAGATGCGGAAGAAGAGCTATTCCTCCACCCTGACAGAGGTGCCCGGCGTGGGCCCCAAAACGGCCAAGGCCCTGATGACACTGTTCAAGAGTGTGGGTGCTGTGCGGGAGGCCACCCCCGACCAGCTGGAAAATACCCCCGGCGTTGGCCCCCAGCTGGCACAGACCATCTATGATTATTTTCACGCATAACAAAAGGAGGGCGGCTGCATCGGCAGCCGCCCTCCTGGCGTATTCGGGGAAAGCTCAGTTCTCAGAGGAGATATCCTGACCGAAGTACTTCTCGCTCAGCTCCTTCAGGGTGCCGTCGGCGCGCAGCTCATCGATGGCGTTGTTGACGGCTTCCAGCAGGGTGGCGCTGTTGTCGCCCTTGCGCAGGGGGATGGCAACGTGGGAGGCATCCTCAGTCTGGGCCACGATCTTAAAGTCGGCATCCGGATGGACGTTCAGGTAATCGTAGAAGGAGACATCCGCATTCAGGGTCGCGTCAATGCGTCCCGCGGTCAGCAGCTGGATGGTCTCCTCCAGGGTGTCGATGCCCTGCACGGTGGCACCGTAGCTCTCGGCCAGCTCCATGTAGGTGGAAGCCAGACTGTTGGCAGTGGTCTTGCCCTTCAGGTCCTCAAAGGTCTTGATCTCGTCGTTGTCCTTGCGGACGGCCAGAGCGGTGTGGATGTAACCGTAGGGGGTGGTGAAATCATAAGTCAGGGCGCGCTCGTCGGTGACCTCCACGCCGTTGCAGACCATGTCAAAGCGTCCAGCGTCCAGACCGGCGAACAGGCTGTCCCAATCGCTCTCCACATACTCCGGCTCCACGCCCAGCTTTTCGGCAATGGCGCGGGAGACCTCCACATCATAGCCCACCAGAGTGTCGCTCTCGTCATGGTAGCTCCAGGGCTGCCATGCGCCCTCCAGTGCCACGATCAGCTTGCCACTGGCCTGAATGGCAGCCAGCTGGTCAGCAGCGGAACCGGCAGCAGAGGATGCACCGGAGCTTGCGGCGGTGGAGGTGCTGCTGTTGGAGCAGCCGGACAGGGTCAGAACGCCGGCGGCGGCCATGACACTCATCATCGAAATAAAAGTTCTGCGCTTCATAGTTGGATTCCCTTTCCTCTAAAAATATTTGTGAAATAAACTCCTTCAGGCACAGCTGACGCTGCGCCAGCTCCCTCAAAGAGGGAGCCTTTGGCAAAGAGGGAGACTTTCTGGTTTTGCCAAAGGCCCCATCCCAGAGGGGGCTGTCTGCGAAGCAGACTGGGGGAGTTGGTTAAACATCACTCCGTATGTGCAATTTTCCGCAAAAACTCGCGGGTACGCTCCTCTTTCGGGTCTGCAAAGAACTGGCGGGAAGGGGCCTGCTCCACCACCACGCCGTTCTCCATGAATACCGTCTTGGAGGAGACGTTGCGGGCAAAGCCCATCTCGTGGGTGACCACCAGCATGGTCATGCCCTCCTCGGCCAGCTTCCGCATGACAGAGAGCACCTCGCCGGTCAGCTCCGGGTCAAGGGCACTGGTGGGTTCGTCAAAGTAAATGATCTCCGGGTCGGTGGCGAGGGCGCGGGCAATGGCAACACGCTGCTGCTGTCCGCCGGAAAGCTGGCGGGGATAGTAGTCAGCCCGGTCGGCCAGACCGACCTTTTCCAGCATCCGTCTGCCGATCTCGTCTGCCTGCTCCTTTGGCATCCTGCGGGCAACGATCAGGCCCTCGGTCACATTCTGCAGGGCGGTCTTGTTCCGGAACAGGTTGTAGTTCTGGAACACAAAGGCCGTTTTTTTGCGCAGGCGGGCAATGTCGGCCCGGGAGATCCTGCCAAGATCGAAGGATTCGCCGTCGAACACCAGAGTACCGCTGTCAGCGGTCTCCAGAAAGTTCAGGCAGCGCAGCAGGGTGGTCTTGCCGGAGCCGGAAGGGCCCAGAATGGCAACAACATCTCCCTTCTCCACACTCAGGTCCACGCCGTTCAGGACGTGCAGCGCACTGCGCACCCGGCGGGCATTGCCGCGCGGGAAAGGCCCGATGTGGAAGCGGGGCTTGTCATCGTAGGTATAAAATGTCTTGTGGATGTCTTTGATCTCTAACATGGCCATACTGTCCACCCCTTTCTCACTGGAAGCCGTGCGCGTTCAGCTGCCGCTCCACCAGCGCCTGCAGCTTGGTGATGATGGTGCAGAACAGAAGGTAGACCACAGCCACCTCGCAGTAGATGGGCAGGAAAATGTAGGTGCGGGCTGCCACACGCTGGCCTGCCATGAACAACTCTGCCACCGTGATGTTGGAGGCCAGAGAGGTGTCCTTGATCATGCTGATGAGGGAGTTGGACAGGGAGGGCACAGCGGTGCGCAGGGCCTGCGGCAGAACGATGCGGCGCATGATCTGCCACCAGGTCATGCCCACGCAGGAACCGGCCTCCAGCTGGCCCTGGGGCACGCTTTCCAGCGCGCCGCGCATGGTCTCGGCGCAGTAGGCACCCTCGTTGAAGGCAAAGGCGATGACGGCTGCCGGAAAAGCATCCAGCATGATGCCCAGGCTGGGCAGGCCGTAGAAGATGATGAACAGCTGCACCAGCAGCGGCGTGCCCCGGATGACCCAGATGTAGAACCGGGCGATCTGGCGCAGCACCGGAACATTGGCGTACTGCACCAGCGCAACAGCCACTGCAATGACCATGGCAAGGCTGAAGGAGATCAGGGTCAGGGGAATGGTCATGGTCAGGCCTGCCGTCAGGATGCGGGGCAGGGCCTCCCACAGCACGCTGACCGTGCGGTTGGTAAGAAATGCTTCAAACATATTTTTCTTCCTTATTGATAAAAAACGGTGGAATATCTTTAGGATACACCTTAAACTATGGTTCAGGTCAAGAGCATATCCTACAATTCCTACCAAAATACTATAGCATGAAATGGAGACAAGTGCAATCCATTGGCGAAAATCTTTCACTCTGGCCAAAAACAAAAGAAAACACCGGTTAACTTTGTGCAGACTGGCAAGGAGTTGACGCGGTACGATGTTTCGTGTAAAATGGAATCAGACAGGCCCCGTGCAGGAAGCGCGGGGAACAGGCCGGGCACACAAGCAGCCCGGCGCATACGGAGGACAAAACACAATGAAGCATAAAATTGGTATTCTGGGTGCAGGCACCTGGGGCATGGCTCTGGCGCGGATGCTGACGGTGAGCGGCAATGACGTGACCGTGTGGTCGGCACTGGAACAGGAGATCGACAACCTTTCCACCACCCGGGTCCACCCCAATCTGCCCGGCATGACCATTCCGGCAGAGATGAAGTTCACCAAGAGCGTGGAAGAGGTGTGCACGGACAAGGAGATCCTGCTGTTCGCGGTGCCGTCGGTGTTCGTGCGCTCCACCGCCGCCAAGGCCCGGCCCTTTGTGCCGGACGGTCAGATCATTGTGGACGTTGCCAAGGGCATTGAAAAGGATACCCTGTTCACCATGACGGAGATCCTGGCCGATGAGCTGGGCAAAGAGGGCGGCCCCAAGGGGGTGCGTCTGGTGGCCCTGAGCGGCCCCACCCACGCCGAGGAGGTGGCGATCGACCTGCCCACCACCATCGTTTCGGCCAGCAAGGATATGGAAGCGGCCAGATTCGTGCAGACGGTGTTCACCAACAACGTCATGCGTGTGTACACCAATGAGGACATCAAGGGTGTGGAACTCAGCGGTGCCATGAAGAATGTCATTGCGTTGGGCGTGGGCATCTCCACCGGCCTGGGCTATGGCGACAATGCCCGTGCCGCCCTCATCACCCGCGGCATTGCCGAGCTTGCCCGGCTGGGTGTGGCCATGGGCTGCAATGTCCACACCTTTGCCGGTCTGGCCGGCATCGGTGACCTGATCGTGACCGCCACCAGTATGCACAGCCGCAACAACCGGGCCGGCATCCTCATCGGCAAGGGTGAGACCCCGGAGCAGGCCGTGAAGGAGGTGGGCATGGTGGTCGAGGGCATGAACGCCCTGCCTGCCGCGCTGGAACTTGCCGCCAAGTATCAGGTGGAAATGCCCATCGTTCAGACCGTGAACGCTGTTGTGAACAAGGGCATGAGCGCCGCCGAGGCGGTGCGCTCCCTGATGGACCGTGACCCCAAGAACGAGCTGCCCCAGAGCTACGAAAAGTAATATTTTTTTCATCGAGAGAGACGACCCTCTCCGTCATTGCTTCGCAATGCCACCTCTCCCGAGGGGAGAGGTTTGGTGCTGTACTTTACGGCATCAAAAAAGCTCCCCCTTTCGGGGGAGCTGGCAAAGCCGCAGGCTTTGACTGAGAGGGTTGTTCCTCTTTCATTTTACTGCTGGGCCTCGATTGCCTTGACGATCTTGTCGGCGATGTACTTGTGGCCGGAGACGGTGGGGTGGCCATCCAGCTCAGTCTGAGCAAAGGGGATGGAAACGTAGGTGGCACCGTAAACATCGGCCAGCTGCTTTTCGTAGTTATTCAGCTTGCTGAAGTAGTCGCTCCAGCTGGGCAGCAGGGGCACGGGGTTGGTGGCACCGATGATCAGGATCTGGGCATCAGGGTTCAGCTCCTTGACGGTTGCCACGATCTGGCGCAGGTTGCTGCTGCTTTCAGGATAAGCGTTCTCGCAGATCTTGTTCATGCCGGAGAAGAACAGGTTCCAGACGGCATCCTTCTCGCTGCGGGTCAGGCTGAGCTTTTTCAGGCTCTCGTTCAGTGCGTCCTCAGTTTCCTTGCTGTTGTCGCGCAGGTTGCCGCTGAGCACGATGGAAGCAAGGTCCTCACTCTTCCAGTTGGTGGCCTCACCAAAAGAGACCACGGTGGGAACAAAAGCGTCATTGGAGCCCAGCTGGATGGAGATAACATCGGCACTCTTGATGTAATCTACAAACTCGGGATAATTGTACTGGCAGCCGGAGAGGGTGTTCATCTCGGCCATGGTGCCGGTCTTGACCAGATCCACCATATCCTTGCTCATCACGCCGGGCAGGCCAAGGTTGATGGCATGATCCCGGTCGAGGTTCAGGCTTTTGCCCACCTGACCCACATAGCAGGTCTCGGGGTAGCCCTTGAAGTTGGAGGAAACGTCCACGCCCATCAAGTTATGTGCATATTGAACGGTAGTCAAGCCGATACCGGCGCAGATGCTGTCGCCCAGGGCAACATAGGTGATGGAGTTGGGCTCCTTTTCTTCTTCGGTGCTACTGGAGGTGAAGAAACAGTTCTCCTCCTCTGCGGCGGTCTGTTCAGTGGTCAGAGCGGGGTCTGCGCTCTCTTCCGGGGCGGCTGCAAAGGCCGGAACGCTCAGGACAGAGAACAGCATGGCGGCCGAAAGGGCCAGGCCAATCAGTTTCTTTTTCATGGTGTCGTCACGAATCCTTTCCAATGTGTATTATTCTGCTTAATAATCGCGGGGAGTGATCTCTTCTTCCAGCTTGCGATAATCAAATTTAGCGGCCAGTGTCAGGGGCATTTCGGGGATGATCTTGTACCCCACGGGCTGGACATATTCGGGCAGCTCTTCAATGCAGAGCTGGCGCAGCTCCTTGATGATCTGCTTACGCTTGGCAGCGGGAACATCCTGCTCGAGCACCAGATAAACGAAGGGAAGGCGGCCCTGCACATGCTCCTTGTCAACGCAGCCCACCACAGAGCACTGATGTACGGCGGGATGCTGGCTGACCACATTTTCGATCATGGAGGGGAACACCTTGAAGCCATCGTGGCGGATGATGAGCCGCTTGATCCGGCTGTCCAGATAGACAAAGCCGTCCTCGTCCAGATAGCCGATGTCACCGGTGTGCACCCAGATCCGGCCATCCGCATGGGTGTGCTTGATGGCGGAGGTCTCAGCAGGCTTGTTGTAGTAACCCTTCATAACGCCGGGGCCGGAGATGCACAGCTCACCCCGCTGGCCGATGGGCAGCTCTGTGTCGGTGCCCGGCTCAAAGACGGACACCAGCGTGTTGACCAGCGGCAGACCCACGCTGCCGGGCTTGTTGTCCCGGCCGGCAGCAGCGGTGGCGGCGGAGGAGACCTCGGTCATGCCGTAGCCCTTGGCGATGGGGAATTCCACATTGTGAGCGGCCAGGAAGTCGTTGACCGTCTGTTCGGCACCCCGGGCGATGGCATCGCCGCCCGCGGCATAGTTGCGGATGAAGGAGAGATCCTTGTTCTGCAGCTTGGGGTCAACAGCCAGCTGCTGGTAGTGGGAGGGCACGCCGAACATGTGCTCGGGCTTGTACTTCCAGATCAGGCTGCCCAGCTTATTGGGGTCGAGGTTGGGGACGATGACCACCTTGATGCCCAGCGTCAGCGGCAGATGTACGCCGCAGGCAAAGCCGTAGGCAATGAAGGGGGGCATGATGTTCAGCAGGGACTGACCCTTGGAGAACAGCGTGTCGCAGGCGGAAAACTGCATGGCAATGCCGTTGAAGTTGTTATCGGTCAGCATCACGCCCTTGGGAGAGCCGGTGGTGCCGCCGGTGTGCACCACCACGCAGGCGTGCTCCGGGTCATAGGGTTCTGCGGCAATGCTCTCGTCCTTCCCGGCAGCAAGGAACTGCTTCCAGTGGATGACATTGGAATGATACTTGTTCTTGTCGAGATTCTTGATTTTGTAACCCAGCGCCAGAGGCAGCGGCAGGGAGTCAGCCGGGGAGAGCACCACCACATGCTCCACATGGGTGCGCTTGGCAGCCTGATGGCAGCGCTCATACACCACATTCAGGCAGATCAGCAGGTGGGAATCCACCTCTTCAATGTACTCACGGATGCCCTCCACACTGTAACGGGGATCCACCAGGTTCAGAGTCGCGCCGATCATGTCGGCGGCATAGAACGCAAAGATGATCTCCGGGGTCATCACGCTGACCACCGTGGCGATATCGCCCTTTTTCAGGCCCGCGGCCCGCAGGGCTGCTGCCGTCTTTTTGACGTTGACGATAAAATCAGCGTAGGTAAACTTGCGGCCATAGTATTCCAGTGCGGTCTCGCCCAGCCGGTTCTTGTTCTGCCGGCAGACGAGCTCAAACGCCGTGCAGGCGGGCATGGTCTGGTCAATGTACTTCTGATCGTAGAATTTCAGCCAGGGACGTGCCTGGGAAGCATAGATCGGGGTGTTGGATGTTGTCATAAATTGTCCTTTGTCCTTTGAGCAGTCACTGCACCCGCAGCCGGGGCAGCCAGATTCAATGGGGTCTTAAATTTCGTCCGTTTGTCAAAAACAACACAATACGTACAAGAGCTATTGTAGTAGAGCAGGGTGGAAATGTCAAGAAACAAAGGGCGAACTTTGCCAAAAAACGCAAGAGAAAGTTTACATTTCAGCCAGCCAGTCCTTGGCCTCCTGCTCGCTGCAGAGCACCCAGTGGCTGGGGCGCAGCTCCCGCCACTGGGGAGCCTCCTGCGTGTAATCGTGCATGGCAGGGTCGTAAACCAGCAGCTTTTTCTTCCGCTCCAGCCTGGGGTTGGGCATGGGGATGGCGGAGAGCAGGCTGCGGGTGTAGGGGTGGATGGCATGGGTCACCAGCTCCTCCGCATCGGCCAGCTCCACGATATCGCCCTTGTGGATGACGGCGATGCGGTCCGAAATATACCGCATGACCGAGAGGTCGTGGGCGATGAACAGGTAGGTGATGCCGCGCTCCTTCTGCAGATGGCGCAGCAGGTTGAGCACCTGGGCGCGGATGGACATATCCAGAGCCGAGATGGGCTCGTCGGCAATGATGAACTCAGGCTCCACGATCAGGGCGCGGGCAATGCCGATGCGCTGGCGCTGGCCGCCGGAGAACTCATGCGGGAAACGGGAAGCGAATTCAGGCAGCAGGCCCACATCCAGCAGTGCCTGCCGGACCTTCTCCTCCCGCTGGGCGGCGGTCAGGTCGGGCCGGACATTCTGCAGGCCCTCGCCCACGATGTAGCTGACCTTGGCGCGCTCGTTCAAGGAGGACTGCGGGTCCTGGAAGATCATCTGGATCTCCTTGATGACCTGCTGGTCCAGCTGGCGGGAGATCTTGCCGTTGATCTTCTGGCCCTTGTACAGGATCTCGCCGCCCGAGGTGGGCAGGATGCGCATGATGGCGCGGCCGATGGTGGTCTTGCCGGAGCCGGATTCGCCCACCAGACCAAAGGTCTCACCCTTGTAGATTTCAAAGTTGGCACGGTTCACGGCCTTGAAGGCCTTGCGGCCGGAGCCGTAGGTCACCTCGAGGTCCTTGACCTCAAGCAGGACCTGCCGGGGCGAAGCCTCTCCATCTTGCTGACGCAAGGCCGTTCTTTCGCTCGAACACTCCATTGGGGTGTTCGCTGCTTCGCAAACGCGAACGTCACGATTTTCAGGCATCCTGCATCCCCTCCTCTTTCAACAGTTTGACGGCGGCAGGCGGTTCCACCTTGGGGGCCCGGGGGTCCAGCAGCCAGGTCTTGGCCTTGTGGGTGGGGCTGACCGTAAAGTAGGGCGGACGCTTGACAAAGTCGATCTTCAGCGCCTGGGGGTTGCGGGGGGCAAAGGCATCGCCGTGGATCTCGGTGAACAGGTTCGGGGGTGTACCCTGAATGTTGAACAAATCCTCGCCCTTGATGCCCATCTGGGGCATACTGGACAGCAGCGCCCAGGTGTAGGGGTGGCGGGGGTCGTAGTAGATCTCATCGGAGGTGCCGATCTCCACGATGTCACCTGCGTACATGACGGCCACCCGGTCGGCGATGTTGGCCACCACGCCCAGATCGTGGGTGATGAGGACGATGGTCAGGTTGTACTTGACCTGCATCTCCTTGAGCAGCTGCAGGATCTGGGCCTGAATGGTCACATCCAGTGCGGTGGTGGGCTCGTCGCAGATCAGGATCTGCGGGTTGCAGGCCACCGCAATGGCAATGACGACGCGCTGGCGCATACCGCCCGAAAACTCGTGGGGATACTGCGCAAAGCGCACCTCGGGGTCAGCAATGCCCACGTCCCGCAGGTATTCAAGGGTCTTTTCCCGGGCGGCCTTGCCCTTGAGATTCTGGTGCAGCTCCACGGCTTCCATGATCTGGTCGCCGATGGTCTTCAGGGGGTTCAGGCTGGTCATGGGGTCCTGCATGATCATGGCGATCTCATGGCCCCGGACCTTCAGCCAGTCCTTCTCCTTTTTCAGGTCGGAAAGGCGGATGGGCTTGCCGTCATCGGCACCGTAATAATCAATGGTGCCCGAGGTGATGGAGCCGTTGGCATCCAGCAGGCCCATGAAGCTCTTGGTGAACACGCTCTTGCCGGAGCCGGATTCGCCCACGATGGCAAGGACTTCGCCGTGGTAGATGTCCAGGTCGATGCCGCGGATGGCATGCAGCACCTTGCCGCGCAGGTTGAATTTGATGTTGAGGTCCTTTACAGAAAGGATGAGCTGATTTTTTTCCATCTTCTGTCCCTCCTTACTGCAGGTGGTTCTTCGGGTCAGCAGCGTCCGAGAAGGCGTTGCCGATGAGGTAGAACGCAATGGTGACAAAGCTCAGGATGATGGTGGGGTAGAGCAGCTGGTACCGCAGGCCCGCCTGCATCATCACCTTGCGGCCGTCGTTGATCAGGTTGCCCAGAGAGGGCGTTTCCACAGAAAGGCCCAGGCCGATATAGGTGATGAACACCTCGCTGCCGATGGCGGCGGGGATGGTCAGGGCCATGCGCAGCATGATGACCGATACCAGATAGGGCAGCAGGTTGCGCAGCACGATGCGGCGGATGGGGGTGCCGATGCAGCGGGAAGCCACGTTGTAATCACGGTCGCGGATGATCAGGATCTGGTTGCGGATAAAGCGCGCCATGGCGATCCAGCCCGTGATGGACATGCCCAGGATCAGGGTCTGGATGCTGGGAGACGCAACATAGGAGATCAGGATCAGGATGATGGTGGAGGGGATGTTATCGCAGATGTTGTACAGCTCGGTGAAGAAGAAATCGAGCTGGCGGACATAGCCCCAGAGCACGCCCACCGTGATGCCCACCACGGCCTCGATGAGGGCCACGAAGAAGGCGATGGTCAGACTGGTGCGTGCACCGGCCCAGATGCGGGCCCACAGGTCCTGGCCGATGGCGTTGGAGCCCCAGATAAAGCCCTCTTCCCCGGGGGCGATATTGCGGAACTGGATACCGGTGGTAGAGTCTACCTGGCAGAGATTGGGATCTGCCTGACCGGGCAGATAAGGCTGCAAAAAGGCAAAGCCCACCACGAACACCAGTGCAATGAGCAGGGCCACGGCGATCTTATTCTTGAAGAAAGCACGGAAGGTGCTGCCCCAATAGCTGTAATTGGAGTAGGAGGTGGCCTCGGCACGCTCCTCGCTGAACCCGGCGGGGGTGAACAGCTCGTCCTCGGGCAGGTCGGCCCAAGCGGCGGGGCCGTCCTTCTGCAGCTTGTTCAGGTCGTTTTCCAGAACAGCTGCCTTGTGATCTTTCATGTGGAACAACATTATCGGCCACCTTCTTTCTTGCCAAAGTTGATGCGGGGATCGATGAGCACCATGAGCAGATCGCCCAGGATCAGGCCGATGATGCCCACGCAGGCGTACAGCAGCACGATGCCCTGCACCATGGTGTTGTCGTGGCGCTGGACGCAGGTGACCAGCAGGCCGCCCATGCCGGGGATGGAATACAGGCTCTCGATGTAGATGGAGCCGACCACAGTGTTCAGGAAGGCAGAGGGAATATACTGTACCAGCGGCACCATGGCATTGCGGAAGATGTGGCGCAGGGCGATGTTGGTCTCGCTCACGCCCTTGGCCAGCGCCAGCCGGACGTAATCCTTGTTGCTCTCGTCCACCATGTAGCGGCGCAGCCACATGGCGTAGAATGCCACGTTGCCCAGGCTCATGGAGCAGACCGGCAGCACCCAGTACCGCCAGTCGGAGGCATCAAACAGCAGGCCCACGCCCAGGGCGGTGGTGCCGTACATCTGAATATAAAGGTAATACACGGCGGCAGGCACAGCCTGAATGAGCACGATGATGGCGGTGCCGATCTTATCCGGCCAGCGGTTCTTGAACCGGCCCATCAGCAGGCCCATGGGAATGCCGATGACCAGGCTCAGCAGCATGGCAAACACGCCCATCTGGATGGAGATGGGCAGCTTTTTGGCCAGGATGCCGGTGACCGAGGCATTTACCTTATAAATATGGCTCACGCCCAGGTCGCCGTGGAGGGCATTCCACCAGAAGCGGCCGATCTGCACCGGCAGCGGGTCCAGCAGGCCCATGGACTGAAGGCCCGCCTGGATCTGGGCCTCGGTCATTTTTTCGTAGTTTGCAAAGTAGCCTTCCACCGGCATCAGCCGCAGCAGGCAGAACACGAGCGTTACAATGACGAACAGCGTCAGGATGGAACGCCCGATGCGTTTTGCCAGATATTTCAGCATATCTGTGCGCACCCCTCTTTCGTTTGTGGTTCCTCCGCGGACAGTGGACCTGAACAGCGGATAGGAATAGAATACATCAAAATTGCACTTTTGGAAAGTGATTTGCCCGGATTTTGAAAAATGTTTTTGTAAAAGCAGAGTAAAGTGAACGTTTCTCTTACAAAAACAACCCTCTCCGCCGGGTTGACGGAGAGGGATAAAAGTTTTTATAAACCTCTGCGCTTCAAAATCTCATCCAGAATGACATCGGCCACATCGGCCTTGCTCATCAGGGGCAGCTCCCGGGTGCCGTCGGGGGTGATGAAGGTGACCACGTTGGTGTCCACCCCAAAACCGGCTCCGGCGACCTTCAGGTTGTTGGCCACCACCATATCCAGATTCTTCCGGGTCAGTTTGGCCGTGGAGTTTTCCACCATATCCCGGGTCTCCATGGAAAAACCGCAGAGGAACTGGTGGGTCTTTTTCGGGCCGATGGTACCCAGAATGTCGGCGGTGCGCTCCACAGGGATGGAGAGGTCGCCGTCCTTTTTCTTGATCTTGTCGCTTGCCACCGTCACGGGGCGGTAGTCTGCCACGGCGGCAGCCATCACCAGCACGTCCATCTCCTCAAAGCGGCCGGTCACGGCATCGTACATATCCTGCGCCGTGGTAATGGGAACATCGGTGGTGAAGCGGACCGGCGGCAGGTCGGTGTGGCCGTGGATGAGGGTGACCTCTGCTCCCCGCATGGCGGCGGCCCGGGCGATGGCATAGCCCATCTTGCCGGTAGAGTGGTTGGTCAGGTAGCGCACGGGGTCCAGCGGCTCCTGCGTGGGCCCGGCGGTCACAGCGATGCGGACACCGGCCAGATCCTTGGGCCGGGCGATGGTGTGCAGGATGTACTCGATGAGCACATCCTCCTTGGGCAGGCGGCCGCTGCCCACATCCTTGCAGGCCAGCACCCCGCTCTCAGAGGGGATGACCGTGAAGCCGTAGTGCTCCAGCGTTCTGAGGTTGTCCTGCGTGATGGGGTTTTCCAGCATCCCGGTGTTCATGGCCGGGCTGACCAGTTTGGGGCACCTGGCCGCAAGCACCACGGTGGTGAGCATATCATCGGCAATGCCGTGGGCCATTTTGGCAATGACGTTGGCCGTGGCCGGTGCCACCAGAACGACATCTGCCTTTTTGGCCAGTGAGATGTGGGTGACCTCGAACTTGAAGTCGCGGTCGAAGGTGTCCACCATGCACTTGTGGCCGGTCAGCGTTTCAAAGACGAGAGGGGTGATGAAATGGGTGGCGTTCTCGGTCATAATGACCTCCACGTCCGCCCCCAGCTTTTTGAGTGCGCTGGCCACATTTGCCATTTTATAGGCGGCAATACCGCCGGTAACGCCCAAAAGGACGCATTTGCCCTGCAGATCCATCCAAAAAACCTCCTGTTTTGCGGGTTTGCCTCTTTAGTATAATCCAAAATCACCGCCAGCACAACAAAATCTTTCGGTTGGGTCTTGTATCCAGCGCAAAAATGCGGTAAAATAGCTTGACTTAGAATAAAACCTCTCCGTCAAGGTCTGCGTCTTTGCCGCCTCTCCTGCCGGGAGAGGCAAGCCAACCGGCTCCTCTGGCAGGGGAGCCGGAGCAAAGCGCCTGAGAGGTTTTGCAGGAAAGGTAAAATATGATCTTAGCCATTGATATAGGCAACACCACCGTCGCCCTGGGCGGCATCAAGGACGGACGTGTATGCTTTGTGGCCCACATGGATACGGTGCGCACCCGTACCGCCGCGGAATACCGCATTGAAATGGAAAAGGTGTTTGCTCACCGCCGCCACCCGGAAAAGCCCATTCGGTTCGAGGGCGCGGTGCTGACCAGCGTAGTGCCCCAGATCACCGGGGCACTGGCTGAGTGCGCCCGCTATTACACCGGCAAAAAGCCGGTCATCGTTTCGCCGGAGATCCGCACAGGCCTGACCATGGGGGTGCCTGACCCCCATGCCGTGGGCAAGGACCGGCTGGTGGATGCCGCTTACGCTGCGGCGAACTTCCCGCTGCCGGTCATCACCGTGGATCTGGGCACTGCCACTACATTTAATGTTGTGGATGAAAACCGGGTATTCCGGGGCGGTGTGATCTGCCCGGGGCTTTCCACCGGCCTGCGGGCTCTGGGGGAGCGCTGTGCCCAGCTGCCGCAGGTGCGGCTGAGCTCCCCCAAAGCAGCCATTGGTGTGAACACTGAGAGCTGTATGCTTTCGGGCTCTGTGCTGGGCACGGCAGTCCTGCTGGACGGCATCACCCAGCGCATTGAGGAAGAGCTGGGCCGCCCGGCCACCCTGGTGGTCACGGGCGGGCTGGCAAAGTATGTCACGCCGCTCTGCCGCCATCCGCTGACCTACGACCCGGAGCTGCTGCTGAAGGGGCTGGCACTGCTGTACCAGATGAATGCACCTCAGCCGCACTATGCCGCCGGGGGCAGGCGGCGGAACCCGAACAACAATTTCCGCCGGGGCCGCCGCCCCCGCTCCCAGCGCCGGGAACGCCGCGAGGAGGAGAACAAAAACGGCTGACGACGAAACAGGATGGAGAGAACAATGAAACTAGGGATCCTGGGCACGGGGATGATCGTGCGGGAGTTTCTGCCCTGGCTGGCAGGGCCGGACTGCCCCTTTACGGTGCAGGCGCTCTGCAGCACCCAGCGCAGTGCGCCGGTGGCCGACGAGATGTGCGAACAGTACGGAATTCCCCAGCGCACCACGAACTATTTTGAATTATTGCAGTGGGTGGATGTGATCTATCTGGCCGTGCCCAACCTGCAGCATTACCGCTATGCCAAGGTGGCGCTGGAAGCGGGAAAGCATGTCATTGTGGAAAAGCCCATGGCCTGCACCGCTGCCCAGACCGAGGAGCTGGCGGCGCTGGCCCGCCGCAAAAAGGTGTTCCTGTTTGAGGCCATGACCACCCAGTACCTCGAAAACTACAACAAGATCCGGGAGCTGCTGCCCCGCATCGGCAGGGTGAAGCTGGTGCAGTGCAATTTCAGCCAGTATTCCAGCCGCTACGATGCCTTCTGTGCCGGGGAAACGCCGGTCTCCTTTGACCCGGAGTGTGCGGGCGGTGCCCTGATGGATCTGAATGTCTACAACATCAGCTATATCGTGGGCCTGTTCGGTGAGCCGAACCAGGTGCACTACTTGGCCAACATGGAGCGCGGCATCGACACCAGCGGTATCCTGACCATGGAGTACAACAGCTTCAAGGCAGTCAGCATGGCCGCCAAGGACTGCGGTGCGCCTGCCCGGTATGTCATCCAGGGCACAAAGGGCTATATCCTGCAGAAATCCACGGCCAACTGGTGCGGCGGCGTGACCTTCCACCCCAATCAGGGCAAGGAAGAGCACTTCAACCTGAACGGCGGCAGGCCCCGGCAGGCGGCGGAGTTCCACGCCTTTGCCAGGGCCATCGAGGGCGGTGACCAGGAGCTGTGCAGCCGGATGCTGGATACCTCCGTGGCCGTCAGCCGTGTGCTGACCGTGGCCCGGCGGAGCGCCGGCATCAAATTTCCCTGTGATAGATAAACATCCTAACCCTCTCAGGCACTTCGTGCCAGCTCCCCCAAAGGGGGAGCTTTTGACAAAACCGCAAACTTTGCATGGATTGCCAAGGCCTCGCCCTTCGGGAGAGGTGGCATTGCGAAGCAATGACGGAGAGGGTGAGGTCGTTTATAAATTTTCAAGCATCCCTGACATTTTATCAAAAACCAGATTTGCGCCGTATCCGACGTATAGGGCGGAACGGCAGCAGGAGGAAAACTGAATTATGAAAAACAACGATCTTCGCACTCTCACCCGACTGGCACTGCTGGTCGCCATCGAACTTGTAATGAAGGCCATCGGCCTGGGCAGTGTGCCCATGGGCCCGCTTTACATGAGCTTCCTGACCCTGCCCATTGCGGTGGGTGCCATCACCATGGGCCCCGTGGCCGGTGCTGTGCTGGGCGGCGTGTTCGGCGCGGTGAGCTTCTATGATGCCGTTACCGGTGCTTCCGCCATGACCGGCGCTCTGTTCCAGGTCAGCCCTGTCAACACCTTTATCCTCTGCGTGGGAATGCGTGTGCTGATGGGCGTGTGTGTGGGCCTGATCTTCAACGGCCTGAGCAAGCTGGACAAGAGCCGCACCTGGAGCTATATCGTCAGCGCCATGTGCGCTCCGGCCCTGAACACCCTGTTCTTCATGGGCTATATCGTGCTGGCGTTCTACAACTGCGACTATGTTCAGAACCTGGTGTCTGTTAAGGGCGCTGCCAACCCCCTGATGTTCGTTGTGCTGCTGGTTGGTGTCCAGGGCGTGGCTGAGTTCCTCGTCTCCGGCATCCTGGGCGGCATCGTGGCTCGCGCCGTGCACAAGTTTCTGAAGTAAGAGCCCGCGTTCCGCGTCAGGGAAGAGCGTATGGGTTTGTAACATTGTAAAACAAAAGACCAGAACTGAACTGCCACTTGGCAGAACAGCTCTGGTCTTTTTCTGTGCGGTGAAAAACAGAAACGCAGCCTTTACAGAGGCAGCTTGCCGCCGACCTTGTTGACGACATAGTAGGCGGCCTCTTCCTCAGGCTTGACGTAGATCTTGCAGGACTGCACGCCCACTTTGTGGGTCAGGCGGTAATCGGCCTTGGCGCGGTCCACAAGATCGGTGATGTTATACTGCTTGCCGGCAAATTCAACGTAGATCTCAGGGGAAAGCGGGGGACGGCCCTTGTGGGCGGTCTTTTCCGTTTTGGGGGCTTTCTCCGTTTTGACAGCGGACTTTGCGGTCTTGCGTGCGGGCTTTGCCTCGGCTGCGGGAGCTTCTGCAGCGGCAGGAACGACAGGCTTTTTCACTGACATGGATTCTACCTTCTTTCTCATATCGTTTTGCGTGTGGGAATAATACCGGAATGCACCGGTAGAAAAACTTTGCATCAAACAACAGCATATAACTATATAATAGTTTTTTGCGGCGCATTTGTAAAGAGGTTTTGTGAAAAAAGGTTCGTTTTCAGGCAGGAAATGCTTTTTTGTTTCTGGAAAAGTTACTGGACACACAGTCCCTCGGCCCGTGTGACGATGGACAGCAGCAGTTCGGCATCCCAGTCCTCTGCCAGTACAAATAGATCATCGCAGATCTCCTTCTGGATTTGTGCCGTCGTTTTTTGTCCGGCAAGGACGCAGACCGCAGAAAGCAGTCGAACTTTCAGGGCACAAATTTCTGCGGGTGCGCCCCACAAACGGGCAAGGTCATAATTGCTGGTGTTTCCGCAGGGCATGGCACAGGCAGCGCAGTTGGGAGCCACCCGGTGCTTCTCGGCTTCAACGATGTCAGTCATCCGGAGCAGCGCGCTTTCGGCGGCCTCGGGGTCAGCCGCCAGCCGCAGACCGGCAGCCAGTATGCGGTCAGTGTCCTCCGTTTTGGGTTCATTGACCGTGGAGCGCGCCAGACCCACCAGCGCGCCCAGCAGAGTGTCCCGCTGACGCTGTGCAGCGGTAACGGGAGCAGAAAACGTGTGATTCATAGGAACCTCCAGGCTCTTTTTTTGCTGTAAGGATACCACGGAATCCCCGGAAAGGGAAGGCGAAAAATTCTTTTTTCTGCAAAAGGAAATAGCGTCTTGATTTTGGACGGAAAATCCGCTATAATAATACCGTTCTACATACGCCGGTGTGTCGGAATGGCAGACGAGGGGGACTCAAAATCCCTTGTGCTAATAA
>ERZ1026864.509-NODE-509-length-22144-cov-4.961202_pt1 | contig 22144 bp, 16 predicted proteins | sample MGYA00380162_ERZ1026864 | MGnify/ENA primary metagenome ERZ1026864 (study PRJEB33269, sample SAMEA4719798) | human gut metagenome | biome: human-associated habitat; feature: organic feature; material: feces | place: Cameroon | collected 2013-10 ... | reverse complement strand
AGCTGCGGATCGTAAAAAACAGGATAGAGGGAAAAGACCCGGATTCTGGAAGGATTGCTATCGTATCCGGTATTCACGGGGATGAATTTGAAGGACAGTATGTGATCTATGAAATGGTAAGAAGGCTGCAGGAGCATCCGGAATGTCTGCATGGGAGTGTGGATCTGTATCCGGCACTGAATCCGCTTGGCATGGATATGGCAGTCAGGGAGCTGCCTGGACTTCATATGGATATGAACCGGATATTCCCGGGAAATGAGAACGGGACTGCACTTGAAAAAGTGGCAGCAGCTATTGTAGGAGATATAGCAGGAGCGGATCTTTGCCTGGATATTCATGCCAGTAATATTTTTGTACGTGAGATCCCGCAGGTGCGGATCAGTGAGGAATTTGCAGAAAGGGTGCTTCCCTATGCGCAGCTTATGAATGTGGATATGGTATGGACCAATGCTGCAGAAACAGTACATGAAGCAACACTGGCACATTCATTGAACCTGCTGGGAGTCCCTTCCTTTGTTGTCGAAATGGGAGTAGGAACAAGAATCAGCCGGCATTTTGGAAATCAGGTGACAGATGGTATTTTTCATCTGATGAAGCATATTGGGATGTGGAGCGGAGAACTGAAAAGTAAGATCCAGCAGCCGGTGCTTTCCACAGACGGAGAGGTTGAATTTATCAGATCTGGTTCGACAGGGGTTTTTCTGCCGGAGATCGAACATAATCACTTCGTAAAAAAGGGAGACAAGCTGGGTGAGGTGATCGATCCTTTGCGGGGAGAGGTGCTGGAGGAGATCCTGGCACAGAGGAGCGGGCTGGTATTTACACTCCGGGAGTACCCGTTTGTCCGGGAGGGAGCATTGCTCCTCCGGATCCTGACGGGAATAGACCATGATGAATGAGGTTAAAGAACTATGTTTACAGAAAATATCTATACGGTGACTTCTCCATACAGGGAAGATATGATCATAAAGGGCTACAGCTTTGGAAAGGGTGATGAGGCTGCCTGTATCCTGGGATCCGAAAGAGGAAATGAGGTGCAGCAGATGTATATCTGCTCCCAATTGGTAAAAGCCCTGAAGGAACTGGAGGCGAATGGCTGTGTCAGTGCAGGAAAGAAAATACTGGTGATACCGGTGATCAATTCCCTTGGGATGAATGTTGGTGAAAAGTTTTTCGGGGTGGAAAACCAGGATATCAACAGAAGGTTTCCGGGAAGAAAAACAGGAGACAGCGCAGACCGGCTGGCAGAAGGGATCTTCAGTAAGATTCGCAATTACACCTATGGGATCCAGCTGACAAGCTTTTATATGGCGGGGGAGTTTGTCCCGCATGTCAGAATGATGGAGACAGGCTTTCAGAATACTTCACTTGCCAATCTTTTTGGACTGCCTTATGCTATGGTGCGGAAGCCGACTCCGATTGATACGAAGACACTGAACTATAACTGGCAGAATGAGATGACAGCAGCGTTTTCCCTTTACACAAACAGGACAGATACGATAGATGAAAAGAGTGCAGGGCAGGCAGTGGCAGCAGTACTGAGGTTCCTGACAAGAATGGGGATCATCCGTTACGAAAGCCACAGCGGCTATATCAGTCATGTGATCCTTGAGCAGGACCTGACAGATGTACATACGATGTCAGGTGGTATTTTTAAGGGGCTGGTAAGTCCCGGAGAGGATGTCCGGTATGGACACAGGATGGCAGAGATCATAGATCCTTATGAGGGATATGTGAAGGAAACGATCCTTGCCCCGACAGATGGCATCGTATTTTTTGCCCATACAGATCCGCTTGTCACAGAAGGAGACATTGTTTATCAGCTGATCCACAGACTTCATGAGTGAGGAAGAAGTATCCGAGAATAATTTGCAGAATCCGTTGCAAAAAAGACAGGATTCGATATAATGTAAATGATATGCGCACAAAAACTAGTACAATTCATCAACGGAGGAAATGAATTCACATGGGAAATGTAAGACGTATCTACGTGGAAAAGAAACCGCCCTTTGCTGTCAAGGCGAAGGAATTAAAGGAAGAGATCGTAGGCTACCTTGGCATTACGGGAGTGAAGGAGGTAAGAGAGTTCATTCGGTATGATGTGGAGAATATCTCAGATCAGATTTTCGAAGAAGCATGCAGAACCGTATTTTCCGAACCGCCGGTTGATATTTTGTACAGAGAAAATATAGAGATCCCAGCAGATGGAAAGGTATTCAGTGTGGAATTCCTGCCAGGACAGTTTGACCAGAGAGCAGATTCCGCAGTACAGTGTGTGAAGTTCTTAAAGGAAGATGAGGAACCGATCATCAGGACTGCAGTAACCTATCTTTTAACCGGAGATATCAGCGGGGAAGAATTCGGGAAGATCAAAGCGTACTGTATCAACCCTGTGGATTCCAGAGAGACCGGCATGGAGAAGCCGGATACCCTGGTAAGTGAGTATGAAGAGCCAGCAGATGTTATTATCTTTGACGGTTTCTGTGAAATGGACAGAGACAGCCTTAAGGAGCTGTATGATTCCCTGTCCCTTGCCATGACGTTCAAGGATTTTCTGCATATCCAGAATTATTATAAGACAGAGGAACACAGAAATCCCACGATGACAGAGATCAGAGTACTTGATACCTACTGGTCAGATCACTGCCGTCATACTACATTTTCAACAGAACTGAAGAATATTGAGTTTGAGGATGGCTATTACAGAGCCCCCCTTGAAACAACCTATGAAAGCTATCTGGATACACGTAAGGAGATCTTTGAAGGCAGAAGTGACAAATTTGTCTGTCTGATGGATCTGGCACTGATGGCTATGCGTAAGCTGAAGAAGGACGGCAAGCTGCAGGATATGGAAGAATCTGATGAGATCAATGCCTGCTCTGTGGTCGTACCTGTGGAAATTGATTATGGGGAAGGACCTGTGACTGAAGAGTGGCTGGTGTTCTTCAAGAATGAGACACATAATCATCCTACTGAGATCGAGCCCTTTGGTGGGGCAGCTACCTGCCTTGGCGGTGCAATCCGTGATCCCCTTTCAGGAAGAGGCTATGTATATCAGGCCATGCGTGTAACAGGTGCGGCAGATCCTACGGTTCCGGTTTCTGAAACACTGAAGGGCAAGCTTTCACAGAAGAAGCTGGTCAGAGGTGCAGCAAGCGGATATTCTTCCTATGGTAACCAGATCGGTCTTGCAACCGGCTATGTAAAGGAGATCTATCATCCTGATTATGTTGCTAAAAGAATGGAGATCGGCGCTGTCATGGGTGCTGCTCCCCGGAAGAATGTGATACGTGAAAATTCTGATCCGGATGATGTGATCATCCTGCTTGGCGGAAGAACAGGACGTGACGGCTGCGGTGGTGCAACCGGTTCCTCCAAGGTGCATACAGAGACCTCCATTGAGACCTGCGGTGCAGAGGTACAGAAGGGAAACGCACCTACAGAGCGTAAGATCCAGAGACTGTTCCGCCGTGGGGAAGTAAGCAGTATCATTAAGAAATGTAATGACTTTGGTGCAGGCGGTGTTTCTGTCGCCATCGGTGAACTGGCTGACGGTCTTGTGGTAGATCTTGACAAAGTACCTAAGAAATATGCCGGACTGGACGGAACAGAGCTTGCCATTTCTGAATCCCAGGAAAGAATGGCAGTTGTGGTATCCCCCGATAAGGTCGGGGAGTTCCTTGGCTATGCGGCTGAAGAAAATCTGGAGGCGGTTCCAGTAGCAGTCGTAACAAAGGAGCCAAGACTGGTACTGAAATGGAGAGGCAGAGAGATCGTCAATATTGCGAGAGCCTTCCTTGATACAAACGGTGCCCACCAGGAAACTGATGTGGTAGTGAATATTCCCTCAAAGGAAGACAATTATCTGAAGAAAACAGCTCTTCCTGCTGTAGCCAGGGCGCTGGAAGATGGTGATATTAAGACAGCTTTTGAAGAAACCTTAAGGGATCTGAACGTGTGCTCCCAGAAGGGACTTGTGGAAATGTTTGACTCTTCCATCGGAGCTGCCAGTGTGCTGATGCCCTATGGTGGTAAATATCAGCTGACAGAGACTCAGGTCATGGTAGCCAAGCTTCCTTCCCTGAAGGGCAAGACAGATACCGTTACCATGATGAGCTACGGCTTTGATCCTTATCTTTCTTCATGGAGTCCTTACCACGGTGCAGTGTATGCAGTGACACAGTCCCTTGCAAAGATCGTGGCAGGAGGCGGAGATTACAGCAAGGTCCGCTTTACCTTCCAGGAATATTTCCGCAGGATGACTGCAGACCCTGAGCGTTGGAGTCAGCCCTTTGCAGCACTGCTTGGTGCCTATGATGCACAGATCGGATATGGACTTCCCTCTATCGGCGGCAAGGACAGTATGTCTGGTACCTTTAACGATATTGATGTACCGCCTACATTGGTATCCTTTGCAGTGGATGTGGCTAAGAATAAAGAGATCATCACGCCGGAATTAAAACAGGCGGGAGACGTACTGGTACAGTTCTGGTTTGACAAGGATGAATATGATATTCCTGTATATGCACATGTAATGGAAATGTTCCGTTTCATTACCGATCTGATGAGAGAAGGTAAAGTAAAGGCTGCCTATGCACTTGACAGTGCAGGACTTGTTGCCGGTGTCAGCAAGATGGCCTTTGGTAATAAGCTTGGTGTTTCCTACTCAGAAGATATTAAGGAAGGCGATCTTTTTGAAAACTGTCTTGGTGATATCGTGCTGGAAATGTCAGAAGAGGATGCAAAGGCACTGGATGCTGAGGATCTGAACTACAGGATCGTAGCGAAAGTAACAGAAGAGCCGGTATTTACTTATAAGGATGTGAAGCTGACGGCAGAGGAAGCGCTTGCTGACTGGAAGGCACCACTTGATAAGGTATTCCCTTATAAGGCAGAAAAGGGAACAGATAAGGTGGCTTCAGAACTTTATCATACAGACAGTATTTATGTATGTAAAAATAAAGTAGCAAAGCCGACAGTATTTATCCCGGTATTCCCCGGAACCAACTGCGAATATGACAGTGCAAGGGCATTTGAAAGAGCCGGTGCGAAGGTGATCACCAGAGTATTCCGCAATCTTTCCGCAGAAGATATCCGTTCTTCTGTAGAAGCCTTTGAAAGGGATATTGACAAGGCACAGATCATCATGTTCCCGGGTGGATTCTCAGCCGGTGATGAACCGGATGGAAGTGCCAAGTTCTTTGCAACAGCTTTCCAGAATGCAAAGATCAAAGAAGCGGTTATGAGGCTTCTGAATGAGAGGGATGGTCTTGCACTTGGTATCTGTAACGGATTCCAGGCACTGATCAAGCTGGGACTGGTTCCCTATGGTGAGATTACCGGTCAGAAGGAGGATTCCCCGACACTGACCTTCAATACCATTAACCGTCACATTTCCAAGATGGTTTATACCAGAGTGGTATCTGACAAGTCACCCTGGCTGCAGGGTGCAGAAAACGGTGGTGTTTATGTGACTCCCGCCTCTCACGGAGAGGGACGCTTCGTAGCACCGAAGGAGTGGATCGACAAGCTCTTTGCAAATGGCCAGGTAGCGACCCAGTACTGTGATCCGGAAGGCAATGTTTCCATGGATGAAGAGTGGAATGTCAACGGTTCCTATGCAGCCATAGAGGGTATCACCTCGCCGGACGGCAGATGCTTTGGTAAGATGGCACATGTAGAGAGAAGAGATAAAGGTGTTGCCATTAATATTTACGGAGAGCAGGATCTGAAGATCTTTGAATCCGGTGTTCACTATTTCAAATAAAAGAATGGAAAATGGCCTCGCAGAATTGTTTTCTGCGGGGCTTTTTTTGAAAAAATACTTTAGCTAAAATATTGATAAAATCGAACGAAATAAGTATAATAATAGTACAAAGAAAGGAAGTGACAGTATGTCAATTACAGCGACAGAATTAAAGAACAACCTTGGAAAATATTTATTGCTATCAGCAACAGAAGATGTATTTATTACGAAGAATGGAAAAATTATAGCGAAACTGACAAGTCCTTATCAGGACAGGGTGGAGACAGCAAAATCATTGTTTGGCATTCTACCGGTGAATGCAGACCTGGAAGCTGCCAGAGAAGAAAGGCTTGGTAGGAGATAAATGAGAATACTTGCAGATACGAATGTGATTATTGATGCGCTGACTTCAAGAGAGCCATGGAAGGAAAGTGCTGAAAAGATATTTCTTATGGCTGCAGAAGACAGGATCGAGATGTATATTACAGCAAGCTCTGCGACAGATATCTATTATTTGGTGAGAAAATATCTGCATAATGCAGAAACTGCAAAACAGGTAATGGAAAAACTATATTCGCTGGTCAGAATTTTGGAAGTAACAGCAAATGACTGCATAGATGCGCTGGTATCACCAATCAGTGATTATGAAGATGCTGTTGTTGAAAAAGTAGCATCGGGGAAGGGTATAGATTATATTGTTACAAGAAATATAAAGGATTATCAGGCAGGAAGAACCAAAGTAATTTTGCCTGATGATTTTGTGGAGCTTATGGAAGAATAAGAAAATCAGTAAACCTTCTGGAAAGAAAAACTTTTCAGAAGGTCTTTTATTATTTATGATTATGGCTGTGGTAACAGCAGTCTATTTGTTGAAAACGGGTATAACAGAAATTGCAGTTCCTGTTATTGCACTTATTTTGTGCAAGGTGTCACAAATTTATACAACGGTTTTAGTACTGGTAAAATTAGTAATATGGATCTTTGGAATTAGTTTTATTTATCATTTTATAAGATAGGCAGGAGGATAAGATGGACGAGAATATGCAGGGAAAAGAAGTGGAAGTACAGAAGCAGTCTGGGGAAAACCGGGATTAAGTATTGCTTCTATGGTTTGTGGAATTGTAAGTTTAGTTGTATGCTGTTTTGATGGATTTGCGGTCGTTCTTGCAATAGTTGCTGTAGTACTTGGAGGTGTTGCGATTAAGAAAAAATGTGCATTGAAAGGAATGGCGATTGCTGGACTGGTATGCGGCATTATAACAATAGCTATATGGATTCTTGTATGGTTGATATATGGCGGAATAGCAGGATTGTCTGCACTTGGATAATATAGGTAGTATTGTTATTATATAGATTCTGACGAAGAATACTTCGTTTAGAATACTTTTGCGTATAAAAATAAAATCGGGGACAATTAATTGATTGCCGAAACAGAATAAGATAAGTATAATGGCAGTACAAAGAGAAAGACGGAAGTGTAAAAGGAGACCATATGAAAAAGAGAAGTTACTACGTGATACTGTTTGGATTGACGGCACTGCTTCTTTCCAGCTGCGGGAAAAATGCAACAGGTGGGGCAGAAAGCAGTGAAGCAGGAACCGAAGTAGCAGGCGAAGAGAAGCATACAGACACGGAAGGCTCAGAAGATGGGACAGCAAGCGGAGGAAAAGCCGGATCAGTGACTGGAAGTGCAGTCATTCCCCTGTTTGTGGATTACGATTATGAATCCGTATATAGTGATAGTACCTATAAACAACTGATCAGTACCGAAATTCCGAAAGTCATTGTGCTGGATGACCAGCATGAGGCCCTTCAGAAAACGCTGGATACCTGGAATCAGGAAATTTATGACGACCAGATGGCAGAGTATACGGAAGCAAAGGATGACTGGATGGAAATATGGGAAAATGCTGGAGAAGATACTTATGCGCAGGATCTGACCGTTGAGGGAAGCATCAACTTTTTCCGGACAGATGAGAAGTTAATAAGTCTTTATTATAATGAATATCTCTGGCTTGGCGGTGCACATCCTTCTACATTTGGAAGGACACTCAATGCAGATCCTTTAACGGGGAAAATACTGACCCTGAGGGATATTTCAGCAGATTATGACAGTCTGTATGAAAGGGCCGCAGAGAAGCTTGCTGAGATTAATGAGGAAAGTGGACTTTATGAAGGGTATGAGGATACCCTGAACAGTATTTTTTATGAAGAGAACAGTGACTATGGGGAGCCGATATTTACAGTTTCTGCGGATGGAGTGACAGTTTATTTTAATATGTATACGCTGGCACCCTATGCAGCAGGTGCACAGCAGCTTGATTTCCCTTTTGCAGAGTATGGGGATCTGTTTTTGGAAGAATACCAGAAGAAGCAGAAGAACAGTGCTGTGGCACTTGAGGAGGAAGAGCGGATCAGTATCGATCCTGACGGGGATGGAACAGAGAAAGAGTTTTATTACAGGGCTGACAGAGATGAGGATGGTTATGCCACTTCCTTTATCATCAGCTATGACGGACAGGAATATGATACGGTAACGCTGAAGGGAGCAGAAGATTATATCAGCAGCTACCAGTCTTACGGTTATGTGATCCGCAGCGAAGATGGAAGATATTTTCTGTATCTGCAGAATTTTGGAGAGGGAGATCAGTCCTATCTGCAGGTGTTTGCCCTGACAGAGGACGGACCTGTATTTGTGGGAGCAGAAGGGCTTTCCATGAATGGACAGGAAAGGACGGAACTGGATCCGGACAGCTTCCTCATGAGCAGCCGGTTTGATATCCTCGGTACTTACAGTGCTTTTAAAACCTTCCATACAGGAGAGAATGGCATGCCTGAAACAGAAGATGAACTGTGGACAATAACAGCGGCCTATACAGACTGGAAGATAGAACTGACATCTATGGTTGACCTGCAGCTTCCGGTGAGAGAAAAAGGAACAGAAAGAGGAAGCGGCCAGGAAGAAACAGTTCCCGCAGGAAGTACTTTTATACTGATGAAAACAGATGGCATAAATTATGTGGAAGCAGCTCTTCCAGATGGCAGGATCTGTGAATTTACCCTGGAGGCTCCAGAAGAGGATGGATGGGTATGGAAACTGAATGGCGAAGATATTGAGGAGTGTTTTACGTATATTCCCTATGCCGGCTGACATAACGGTAAGCTCCAGTATGGCTGAAAGTATGAAAAATGTCAGTTGAAGCAGGGGAAACCTTATGCTATAATAAATCGATTATGGATTTTTGGACAAAGGAAGGGAGACGGATACTTATATGAAGGCATTTTTAATCCTGGAAGACGGCACCGTTTTTGAAGGAACGCATATCGGTGCAGTCAGGGAAGTGATCAGTGAAATAGTATTCAATACATCAATGGCGGGGTATCTGGAGGTTCTGACAGATCCTTCGTATGCCGGTCAGGCAGTGTGCATGACGTATCCTCTGATTGGAAATTACGGGGTATGCCTGGAAGACATGGAATCAGTACAGGCATGGCCGGATGGATTTATTGTCAGGGAATTATCAAGGATCCCCAGTAATTTCCGAAAGGATATTACGATTCAGGAATTCCTGGAGCAGCAGAATATTCCCGGTATTGCAGGAATTGATACCAGAGCCCTTACGAAGATCCTCCGTGAAAAGGGTACTATGAATGGCATGATCACTACAGATGAAGCCTATGACCTTAACACAGTTCTCCCTAGGTTAAAAGAATATACCACCGGCAAGGTAGTGGAAAAGGTAACCTGCAAGGAAAAGTATGTGATCAAAGGATCCAGGGATCTTGCAGAAAACGGAGCGATTTCCGGAAGCGCCAGATTTGATAAGGAAGCTTATGAAGCCGGCGAAAGAGAAATGCGCCCCAGTATCGTAAAGAAATTAAACGGTATTGGCAAGAAGGTAGCCCTTCTTGATCTTGGTGCCAAGAAGAATATTGCACATTCTCTGGCACAGCGTGGCTGTGATGTGACCGTATATCCGGCACTGACCAGTGCAGAGGAGATCCTGAACGACCATCCGGACGGCATTATGCTGAGCAACGGCCCGGGAGATCCCAAGGAATGTACCTCTATTATTAAAGAAATTAAAAAGCTGTATGATTCAGATGTGCCGATCTTTGCAATCTGCCTCGGACATCAGCTCATGGCGCTGGCTACCGGAGCCGATACCTTCAAGATGAAGTACGGACATCGTGGCGGCAACCATCCTGTGAAGGATCTGGAGACCGGAAGAGTATATATTTCTTCTCAGAACCACGGCTATGTAGTAGATATGGACAAGCTGGATCCTGCTGTGGCAGTACCCGCTTTTATCAATGTAAATGATGGAACCAATGAAGGATTAAAATATACGGGAAAGAACATCTTCACCGTACAGTATCATCCGGAGGCATGCCCGGGTCCTCAGGATTCCGGCTATCTGTTTGACAGATTTATCAAGATGATGGAGGTTAACAAAGATGCCTAAGAATCCTAATGTAAAGCGAGTTATGGTAATCGGCTCCGGCCCTATTGTGATTGGTCAGGCAGCAGAGTTTGACTATGCAGGAACCCAGGCCTGTCGTTCCCTGAAGGAAGAGGGTGTAGAGGTAATCCTGGTCAATTCCAACCCGGCAACGATCATGACAGATAAGGATATTGCAGATAAGGTTTATATTGAGCCTTTAACAGCACGTGTCCTCGAGCAGATCATTGAAAAAGAAAAACCGGACAGCATCCTGCCTACGCTTGGCGGACAGGCCGGACTGAATCTTGGTATGGAGCTTGCAGAAAGCGGGTTCCTTGCTTCCCATGGGGTAAAGCTCCTCGGAACTACAGCAGCTACCATCAAGAAGGCGGAGGACCGTCAGGAATTCAAGGATACCATGGAAAAGATTGGAGAGCCCTGTGCGGCATCCAAGGTTGTTGAGAGTGTGGAGGATGGTGTTGCCTTCACAAAGACCATCGGTTATCCGGTAGTACTGCGTCCTGCCTATACTCTTGGCGGAAGCGGCGGTGGAATCGCCCATAATCAGGCAGAACTGGAGACCATTCTGGAGAACGGACTGCGTCTTTCCAGAGTAGGACAGGTCCTGGTAGAAAGATGTATCGCAGGCTGGAAAGAAATCGAATACGAAGTAATGCGTGACAGCGCAGGAAACTGCATCACTGTCTGCAATATGGAAAATATCGACCCGGTTGGTGTCCATACCGGAGACAGTATCGTAGTGGCGCCCTCCCAAACACTTTCTGACAAGGAATACCAGATGCTCAGAACCGCAGCCCTCAATATCATTGATGAGCTGCAGATCACCGGTGGATGTAATGTGCAGTTTGCCCTGCATCCTACCAGCTTTGAGTACTGTGTTATCGAGGTAAACCCCAGAGTAAGCCGTTCTTCTGCCCTTGCAAGTAAGGCAACCGGTTATCCGATCGCCAAGGTGGCAGCGAAGATCGCCCTCGGTTATACATTGGATGAGATCAAGAATGCAATTACAGGAAAGACCTATGCAAGCTTTGAGCCTACACTGGATTATTGTGTGGTGAAGCTGCCAAGACTTCCTTTTGACAAGTTTATTACAGCAAAGAGAACACTGACCACACAGATGAAGGCTACCGGAGAGGTTATGAGTATCTGCCATAACTTTGAAGGAGCCCTGATGAAGGCTATCCGTTCCCTGGAGCAGCATGTGGACTGTCTGCTCAGCTATGATTTCTCTGCCCTGAACAGGGAAGAACTGCTGGAGCGGCTGAAGATTGTAGACGATCAGAGGATTTACGTGATCGCAGAGGCGCTCCGTAAGGGGATCGATTATGATGCCATCCATGAGATCACTATGATTGATGAGTGGTTCATTGATAAGCTGGCAATTCTGGTAGAGATGGAAAATGCCCTGAAGGAGGGTCCGCTTACTGTAGATCTCCTGAAGGAAGCCAAGAGGCTGGAGTTCCCGGATAATGTCATCAGCAGACTGACCGGCAGACCGGAAGAAGAGATCAAAAAGCTGCGTTATGACAATGGCATCGTAGCAGTTTACAAGATGGTAGATACCTGTGCAGCCGAGTTTGAGGCAAGCACACCTTACTATTATTCAGTATATGGCGGCGAGAATGAAGCCGTAGAGACCAACCCGAAAAAGAAGGTACTGGTACTTGGCTCAGGACCAATCCGTATCGGACAGGGTATTGAGTTTGACTACTGTTCTGTCCATGCTACCTGGGCTTTTGCAAAGGCCGGCTATGAAACAGTGATCATTAATAACAATCCGGAAACAGTAAGTACAGACTTTGATATCGCGGATAAGCTGTATTTTGAGCCTCTGACACCGGAAGATGTGGAAAGCATCGTCAATCTGGAAAAGCCGGATGGCGCCGTGGTACAGTTTGGTGGACAGACAGCGATCAAGCTGACAGAAAGCCTGATGAAGATGGGAGTTCCGATCCTGGGAACCAAAGCAGAGGATGTAGATGCGGCAGAGGACAGAGAGCTGTTTGACAAGATCCTTGAGCAGACAGAGATCCCAAGAGCTGCAGGTGGTACAGTTTATACTGCAGAGGAGGCCAAGGCAGTAGCCAACAGACTTGGTTATCCTGTACTGGTAAGACCTTCTTACGTGCTTGGCGGACAGGGCATGCAGATTGCCATTTCTGACGAAGAAATAGAAGAATTTATGAACATCATCAACCGGATCGCACAGGATCACCCGATCCTGGTAGATAAGTATCTGCAGGGCAAGGAGATCGAGGTTGATGCGGTATGTGATGGAGAAGATATCCTGATCCCAGGTATCATGGAGCATATTGAGAGAACAGGTGTCCATTCCGGTGACAGTATTTCTGTATATCCGGCACCGACCATTACAGCTGCAGTGAAGGAAAAGATTGCAGAGTACACCAGAAGACTGGCAAAGGCACTGCATGTAAAGGGACTCATAAATATCCAGTTTATTGCGATCGGTGAGGATGTTTATGTTATCGAGGTTAACCCCAGATCCTCCCGTACCGTTCCCTATATCAGCAAGGTAACCGGTATTCCTATTGTGGATCTGGCTACAGAGGTCATCATTGGCAAGACGATCAGAGAGCTTGGCTATGAGCCGGGACTGCAGCCTGAGGCAGATTACTTCGCTATCAAGATGCCGGTATTCTCCTTCGAGAAGATCCGTGGAGCAGAGATCAGCCTTGGACCGGAAATGAAGTCTACCGGTGAGTGCCTTGGCATTGCAAAGACCTTTAATGAGGCACTGTACAAGGCATTCCTTGGTGCAGGCGTGGATCTGCCCAAGTACAAGCAGATGATCATCACAGTAAAGGATGCCGACAAGGGAGAGGCTATTGAGATCGGACAGCGTTTCGAGAAGCTTGGTTATACCATTTATGCAACAAGAAGTACCTGCAATGCATTAAAGGAAGCAGGAGTCCATGCAAGACAGGTCAACAAGATCTCTCAGGAGTCACCTACTGTTATGGATCTGATCCTTGGACATAAGATTGACCTTGTCATTGATACACCGACCCAGGGACGGGATAAGACGAGAGACGGCTTCCTGATCCGTCGTACAGCGATCGAAACCGGTGTCAATTGTATCACTGCCATGGACACAGCAAGGGCACTGGTAACCAGCATGGAGCACAAGATGGATCAGTTTACCCTGATTGATGTGGCTTCCATTAAGAGCAGGGGTCTGAAGGAATAACAGGAGAGGATATGATCGGTAATCTGGAATACTATAAGGTATTTTATTATGCAGCATCATATGGAAGTATAACAAAGGCGGCTGTGGCACTTTCTGTGTCACAGCCTGCTGTAAGCCAGGCGATCAGACAGCTGGAGGAGAGCCTTGGTGCAAAGCTGTTTATCCGTGCATCCCGGGGTATCCGGTTGACTGCAGAGGGAGAACAGCTTTTTTTGTCTGTAAAAAAAGGTTATGAGGAGATTGAAAAGGGAGAGAGGCAGCTTCGTCAGATGCTGGATCTGGAAAGCGGAGAGATAAGAGTGGGAGCCAGTGATATGACGCTCCGGTTTTATCTGCTGCCTTTTCTTGAAAAATACCATGAGAAATATCCGCATATCAAGGTTACAGTAACCAATGCCCCAACACCGGAAACGCGGCAGCTTCTGAAGGAAGACCAGATCGACTTTGGACTGATCACGTCGCCCTTTGAGGAGCAGGAGGAGCAGGAGGCTTTTCCGGTGAAGGAGATTGAGGACTGCTTTGTAGCAGGAAGAAAATTTATCCAGTATAAAAATAAGATGCTGGATCTGCAGGAGCTGGAAAAACTCCCTTTGATCTGTCTTGAAAAAAATACCAGTACCAGGGCATGCATGGATCGGTTTCTCTATCAGAACCATGTGGAAATGCATCCTGAATTTGAACTTGCGACCAGTGACATGATTGTGCAGTTTGCCCTGCGTAATCTGGGGGTAGGCTGTGTGATGAGGGAGTTTGCAAAAGAGCAGCTGGAGTCTGGAAGACTGTTTGAACTGCGGTTTAATAAGATCATACCAAGACGGCATATCTGTGTGCTGACAGAAAAAAGAAAGCCCCTTTCCAAGGCGGCAGAGGGACTTTTTGAAATGCTTCAGAAGGATTTTTGATCAGGTTTTTCAGCTTCTGGTGCATCTGCAAGGGTATGCTTACCTGTATACTTACCGTAGACCCAGATATAGATCCACAGAAGGATCGGAAGACCGACCGTTGCCATCAGGCAGGCTGCAAAGAGCTGGTCAGAGCCTTCAAAATCCAGAATGGCAAATATAAGAGTCGCCACATACAGGAGAACAAGAAGTACGACACAGATCAGAGCTCCAATCTGTTTGGCACGCCTGGCTTTCGGATTTGTGATTTCATTTTTATGCGCTTGCTTCATGACGCAGTTTCCCTTCTTTTCGTTTTTATACAAAACAAGTATAGCATAGAAAGGACGATTTTGTACAATTTTCTACTCAAAAGTTTCTATTTCCAATGAAAGAGGTATGCTATACTGAAGAACAGAAAATAAATGATCTGGGAGTAAATAAATGGAAAAACAGATATTAAATGGAAACTGGAATTTAAAAATAAAGGGAAAGGACAGCGGACTGATTCCCGAGAAAGGCATTCCGGTACAGATACCTGGCTCTGTTTACAGTGCCCTTCTTGCGGGAAGCTATATTCCTGATCCCTATTACAGAGATAATGAGCTGCAGGTTCTGCCGCTGATGGATAATGACTTCACCTTTTCCGATACCTTCATGGCAGAGAAGAGGGCTGGGGAATATGACGGCGTGCTTCTCAGGTTTGAAGGAATCGATACACTGGCAGATATTTTCCTGAATGATATATTTCTTGGAAGCACCTGCAATATGCACAGAACCTATGAGTTTGATGTAGCAGAAAGCTTAAGAGAGGGGGAGAATACCCTGCGGGTAGAGCTTCATTCTCCTACCAGATATATCAAGGAAGAAAATGAAAAGGTATATACCGGTGGTTCCTGGGATGCCATGGAGGGCTTTCCCCATCTTAGAAAGGCACACTGTATGTTTGGATGGGACTGGGGTCCAAGGCTTCCCGATGCCGGTATTTTCAGAGAGGTTTCCCTGCTGTATATCACGAAAAGCCGTTTTGATTCTGTGTATATCACGCAGGAGCATGAAGAGGGCAGGGTAACTCTTGACTTTGATGTGGCACTTGAACTGTTTACAGAGGAGGATAACACAAGGGTAGAGGTCATTGTAACAGATCCTGAGGGCAGAACCTATGTGCCGGCAGAAGGGGCTGGTCCTGAGGATTATCATATCGTTATCACAGATCCGAAGCTCTGGTGGCCAAGAGGCTACGGAGAGCAGCCTCTTTATCAGGTAAAGCTGACTCTGTTTTCCGGGGATGGCGCAGTGCTGGATACCTATGAAAGAAGGATCGGACTCCGTACCCTGACGGTGAATACAGATAAGGATGAATGGGGTGAGTGCTTTGCCCATGAAGTGAATGGCGTGAAGATCTTTGCCATGGGTGCAGACTATATCCCTGAGGATAATCTGTTCTCCAGGATAAACAAAGAAAGAACAAGGAAGCTTCTTTCCGATGCAGCAGCTGTTAATCATAACAGTATCAGAGTCTGGGGCGGCGGTTATTATCCCGACGATTATTTCTTTGATATCTGTGATGAGCTGGGACTTCTGGTATGGCAGGACTTCATGTTTGCCTGTGCCAGCTATGAGCTGGATGATGATTTTGAACGTAATATCACAGCAGAGATCCGGGATAATGTCAGAAGGCTCCGTCATCATGCCTGCCTTGCCCTGTGGTGTGGCAATAACGAAATGGAGACACAGACGTTAGATAAGGCATGGAAGCCCTCCATCAAGCAGAAATACGATTATATCAAGATTTTTGAATATATCATTCCCCATATCCTGCAGGAGGAGGATCCGGTGACCTTTTACTGGCCATCCAGTCCCTCATCAGGTGGAAACTATGATGATCCATGGGATGAAAATCGTGGAGACACCCATTACTGGGCAGTGTGGCATGGCAACAAGCCCTTTACCGATTACCGGAATTACCACTTCCGTTATCTGTCTGAGTTTGGATTCCAGTCCTTTCCATGTATGCAGACAGTAGAGACCTTTACGGAGCCGCAGGACCGGAACATTTTTTCCAGGGTGATGGAAATGCACCAGAGAAATACATCAGCCAACGGTAAGATCATGAATTACCTGTCAGCAACCTATCTCTATCCGAAGGATTTTGACCAGCTGTTATATGCCTCCCAGCTCCTGCAGGCAGATGCGATCCGCTATGGGGTGGAGCATTTCCGCAGAAACCGTGGCAGATGTATGGGAGCTGTGGTATGGCAGCTCAATGATATCTGGCCGGTAGCATCCTGGGCAAGCATCGATTACTATGGACGCTGGAAGGCGCTGCACTATGCAGAAAAGAGAATGTTTGCACCGGTTATGATCTCCTGCGAGGAAACAGGGGAGCTCAGTGAAAGACCGTTCTGTGTATCAGAGCCGCATCCTATTCCGGTAAAGGCAAGGCTTCATGTGGCGAATGAGACCATGCAGGAGGTAAAGGGAACTGTGAAATGGAAGGTATGTCTGCCTGACAGCTCTGTGCTTCTTGAAGGGGAACAGGAGCTGACGGTGCCTGCGCTTGACGGTGTATGGCTTGATCAGATCGATCTGGAGGATTTTGAAGAGAGAAAGATCCACATCAGCTATGCCTTTATCGTTAATGGAGAGGTGGTATCTGAAAACAGCTGTCTGTTTACAGCACCAAAACACTATTTCTTTGAGGATCCCAGGCTTTCAGTAAGGGCAGAAGGAAATAAGGTTACAGTCAGTGCTGAAAAATATGCCAAGAATGTCATGATTGGAAATGCTGATGGAAGCTTAAAGCTTTCTGATAATTTCTTTGATATGGAAGCTGGAGAAAAAACGGTCGAAGTGCTTGAGGGAAATACGGATACCCTTTCTGTCAGATCTGTTTATAATATTGCATAAATGGCTATTGCTACTACCCAAATAATGTCATTTTGTATGAGAATACTGCATACTCCCGGTTGTTGAACAGCCGGGAGTATGTTACAATTATAAGGGTTATCTTTTGACGAAAGAGGGGTATAGCATGGAAGCTTTGTCAAACAAAATGTCGTTTGAGGAAATAGAGCATGTGATAGATATTCTGAATCCATGTGTTGATGATTATCTTTTTGTTCTTAATCTAAAGAACGGGCATTATGTAATATCAGAAAATGCAATGGACAGATTTCCACTTCCTGCGGCCGATTTTCCTGATTATACAGTTGCTTTTACGAAGGTGGTATATGAAGAGGATCTTGATCTGCTTTCTCAGGATCTTACTGAAATCGTTTCCGGAAAGAAAGGCTTCCATAATCTGCGTTACCGGTGGAAGGACAAGGAGGGAAAGCCGGTCTGGATCAACTGCCGTGGGAATGTACTTGTGGATGAAGAAGGGAGACCGGAACTGATCACCGGCTGTATCAATGAGATCGGCAAGAAACAGCAGGCAGATAATGTCAGCGGACTGCTTGGAGAGACAAGCCTCAGGGCAGAGCTTTCAGAGCTTATTAAGAATGATAAAGGTGTTTTCCTGCGTATAGGTATTGATAACTTCAAGGATATCAATGAGAATAAAGGAATGGAATACGGAGATATGGTCCTGCATAAAACAGCAGAATGTATCCGGAGTATAGCAGGATCTGAACGCAGGATCTACCGTCTTGTTGCAGATGAATTTCTGATCTTTGGACAGAACGGAACAGCAGAAAGTGCTGTTGATCTGTACCGTGCGATCCGGGAAGGGATAGATGACCTGATCGAAAAAATCGGATATGATGTATTTTATACGATCTCTGCGGGAATTCTTCCTGTTTCAGCAGTACAGGATAGGAGCAGTGAGAATATCCTGAAGCTTTCCGAGTTTGCACTGGCCGGAGCGAAGGAAGCCGGCAAGAATACATATGTGATCTACAAGGAAGAGGATTATCAGAAGTTTCTTGACAAAAAAGAACTGATCCATACCATGCGTAAGTCTGTAAATCAGAATTTTGAGGGATTCGAAGCTTATTTCCAGCCGATCGTAGATATTAAGAGCCAGAAGCTTGTCAGTGCAGAAACACTGCTCCGGTTCAGAACGAAAGAAAGAATAGTTTCCCCGGCAGAATTTATTCCGCTGTTAGAAGAGAGCGGACTGATCATTCCGGTGGGGCGCTTTGTTCTGCATCAGGCACTGAAGGCATGCGGACAGATCCAGAAATATATTCCGGATTTCCGTATTTCAGTCAATGTATCTTATATTCAGGTACTGAAAAGTGATATGCTGACAGAAATCCTGAGTGCAATCAGTATATATAAGATCAAAAGAGGCAGTCTCATCATAGAATTGACAGAAAGTGGATTTCTGGAATGTAATGCCAACTTCAAACATTTCTGCGATGGACTGAAGAGGAGTGAGATACCGCTTGCTCTGGATGATTTCGGAACCGGATATTCCAATTTCCATTACCTGTATAATTTAAGTCCGGATACCATCAAGATTGACAGATCCTTTACTCTTAAGGCATTAAATAACGGATATGAATATAACCTTCTGCAGCATATGGTAGAGATGACGCACAGTATAGATCTGAAGCTTTGTGTAGAGGGAATAGAAACGAAACAGGAGCTGGATAAGATCAGCAGGATAGAGCCTGATTATATCCAGGGATATTTCTTTGGCAGACCGTGTTCGTTCTCTATATTCATGGAGTCTTATGTAACAGGGGAAAGTAAGGAAAAATAATCTGTTATTTTATGTGATTTTTAATGGCTTCAAAGCTTTCCTTACTGATCACATGTTCCATACGGCAGGCATCCTCTGTGGCTGTTTTCTCATCTACACCAAGGCGCATGAGCCAGTCGCTGAGAAGCTGATGACGTTCGTAGATCATATCAGCGATTTCCTTGCCGGATGGAGTCAGGTAGATATAGCCTTCCCTGGTAACTGTGATGTGATTCTTTTCGCGGAGATTTTTCATGGCAACACTGACACTTGATTTTTTGAAGTCCAGTTCTTCGGCGATATCAACAGCACGTACCACAGGCTTCTGATGACTGAGTACGAGGATAGTTTCAAGATAATTTTCTGCAGATTCATTTACTTTCATGTAGTTGAAGCCTTTCTTTCTGAAGGAAACGGTTTATAGTTTAGAGTGTAACTGACTTATATTGTAACACATAAAACTGAAATGTGCAAAAATAACAAATCATCAGCAGAAGAGAGTAATGTGGGAATCATTGACAACTTCATGAGGTTAGCGTATACTAACTATGCAAATGTGGAAAGGAGACCAGCTTATGGGAACAATTATTGTAGGAGCAGTTCTTCTTCTGGTTGTCGGTCTTGCAGTCAGAAGTATGATCCGTGACAAAAAGGCAGGAAAATCTCTTCAGTGCGGTGGAGATTGCAAAAACTGTGGTGGACACTGTCATTAGAAAAAAGTTCACCCACCACAAAAGAGAGGGGAACAAAAGAGATGTCAGAGATGCAAAGAAACAACAAAACAGCTATGATCACTCATTTTACGACAGTATTGCTTATCACAGTGCTGATGCTGCTGCAGACTATTGAGGGAAGAAGCAGTGTACCTTATCTGATCGTAATGACGGTGGTCGGGTTTATTCCGGTAATAGCAGAATTTATCAGCTATAGCAAAAATAAGGATACAACACTGATCAAGCATCTGGTTTCTATAGGATTTGCCGTATATTATACAGCATGTCTTTTTACCGCGACAAATCATATGATCTTTGCTTTTGTTATTCCAATGGTCTTTGTGGTGACTATTTTCAATGATGTGAGAAATCTTTTACTGATCAATGTCGGAACGGTTCTGGAAACGCTGATCGTTATCGGTGTTGGTGCAAAGCTTCATCGGTTTGGATATGTGGATACTGATACCGGTGTAATGCAGCTTATGGTCATGCTGCTTGTCGCTGTGTATTCTATTATCACTGTGAAAACAATGAAGGCCAATTCGGAAAAGAAGCTGGAAGAGGTCAGGGCATCCGAGGAAAAGGCAGAGAGGCTGCTTGAGGAGGGTCAGGTTCTTTCAGGCCAGCTATCAGCAGGTGTTGGTAATATATCAGAAAGAATGAATAAATTAACAGAAGCTTCCAGAGCGACCGGGCGAGCCATGGAAGAAGTAAATGCCGGTTCACAGGATACGGCAGAGCATATTCAGGCACAGCAGACACAGACCATGGTGATCCAGGGACAGGTAACAGAGGTGGAAAATACCGTTCTGGCGATCCGTGGGAATATGGATCAGACACTGAAGGCACTGGATCAGGGTAATCATGATATTGAAGAGCTGAAAACAGAGGTAGATATTTCCGTACAGAACGGAACTGAGGTAACTGCGAAGCTGGAAGAACTCGAGCATTATATGGAAGAAATGCATTCTATTGTAGAACTGATCGGAGGAATCACATCCCAGACCAGTCTGCTTGCATTAAATGCCAGCATTGAAGCTGCAAGAGCTGGAGAGGCAGGCCGTGGCTTTTCTGTAGTAGCGACAGAAATTTCCGGCATGGCTACAAGAACAAAGGAAGCAACAGCCAATATTGCTGAACTGATCGGTAATGTGTCATCAGCGATCCAGAATGTTGTCGGTGTGATCACAGAAATGATCCAAGGGATCAATGGACAGAAGGAAGGAACTGACAATGCAGCAAAGCAGTTTGATGCCATCAGAAGCAGTACGGTTTCTGTGCAGCAGAGCATTACGCAGCTTGCAGATACGGTAAAGCAGCTGAAGGATTCCAACCAGAACATTGTGGATGCGGTACAGACCATGTCAGCAATCTCGGAGGAGGTTTCTGCGCATGCCGGAGAAACCATGAAGGCAGAGGAAGATAATCAGGTAACCATGAATGAGATATCAGAGATACTAAACGGACTGGTGGATCTGACGAAGGAAAGAAAATAATAAGAAATCTGGCAGCAGGCCGGATCAGGACAGACAAACAGGAGATACTCTTTCGGAGACGGAGGAGTATCTTTTTTGTTATTGAGAAAATATGAACTTGCAATATACCCCATATGGGTATATAATAAGCTCAAATCAGGGAAGTGAGGAATAGAAAATGGAAGAAGCATGCTGCTGTCATAAAACAAAGAAAAGAGATCCGGAGGAATATAAGGATCTGATCCATCGCCTGAACCGGATCGAGGGACAGATCAGGGGGATTAAGGGCATGATAGAGAGAGATGCCTATTGTACAGATATTCTGACACAGGTAGCGGCAGTAAGTGCTGCATTGAACAGCTTTAATAAGGTTTTGCTGGAAAATCACATGAAAACCTGCGTTGTGAGAGATATTAAGGAAGGAAAAGAAGAAACAGTAGATGAACTGATGAAGATCCTTCAGAAGCTGATGAAGTAGAAGCCTTAGAAGTACAAGCACTAAATTTGAAGAGAGGAGTTATGAGAAAATGAAACAATATACAGTAACAGGGATGAGCTGTGCCGCCTGCAGTGCCAGAGTGGAGAAGGCAGTTTCCAAAGTAGACGGTGTCAGTGCCTGCTCCGTCAGTCTCCTGACAAACTCCATGGGTGTTGAGGGAGATGCAGACAGTGCATCAGTCATCCGGGCGGTTGAGGAAGCAGGATATGGGGCAGTCCTGAAGGAAGCTGACAGAGAGGCAGGACACAATGCTGAAAGCATCAGGGAGCAGGAAAAGGCACTGGAAGATAAGGAGACACCGAAGCTGAAAAAGAGGCTGTTTTCATCTATTGGCTTTCTGGTCGTACTGATGTATTTTTCCATGGGACATATGATGTTTGGCTGGCCTCTGCCGGCATTCTTTGAAGGAAATCATGTGGCTATGGGACTGGTACAGCTTTTGCTGACCATTATGATCATGGTGATC
>ERZ1026864.507-NODE-507-length-22156-cov-10.983440_pt1 | contig 22156 bp, 20 predicted proteins | sample MGYA00380162_ERZ1026864 | MGnify/ENA primary metagenome ERZ1026864 (study PRJEB33269, sample SAMEA4719798) | human gut metagenome | biome: human-associated habitat; feature: organic feature; material: feces | place: Cameroon | collected 2013-10 ... | reverse complement strand
CGTCCATTTTTCAAACCTTTATGGAATCTTCAAAAATTCCTCTTATCATGTATCTGTTGTCAACAAGGATTGGAATTTGAACTTTCAGATAAAACCAATCCTAACTTTGAACAAGATACGGAAATAACGGTTGTCGGCACATTCGATACTTATTCAGATGGTAAGTTTTTATATTGCCATTTGAAAAAAGCAAAAATTATTGACGAATAGTGGATTGAATAATTGAAATTCATTAATAAAAAGGGTTTTACTATTATTTCTCATTATCACTTGTAGTGGGGGTGCATTATATTTGAACTCTGAATAAAGTTCATTTTTCAAGAGCATCAAAAATGATATTTATAGAAAGATCAAAAGGTGCAGTCGAAAGACTGCACCTTTTATTTTATAAATTCAAAAAATCTTTTCTGTAATCCACTCCGAAGTATTCGGCGAGCTGTTGCATTTCGCTGTCTTTGATTGTGTTAACTCTCGGCATATTGCAGGTGAGCATATAAATCTGCGCCGCTTTTTCCACGGTTTCGATAAGACCAAAAGTTTCGTCCATTGTTTTGCCTGCACCGTAAATGCCGTGCATACCCCAGATGACAAGCCTAAATTCTTTCATCTTTTCTGCCGTTGCTTCGCCGATTTCGTTTGTTCCGCAAAGCATCCACGGAAGAACGCCGACACCGTCGGGGAACACAACAATGCACTCGGTGCACATTTCCCAAAGCGTGTGCGTTATTTTCTTTTCGTTAAGTTCGTGAACATAGTTCATAGCAAGCGTGTTTGTTGGGTGAGAGTGCATAACAACTCTGTTTTCAGGGTCAACCTTGAGGCGTGCCATATGGCTCATAAGGTGAGCAGGAAGTTCTGATGTGAACTTGCCGCCGTCGCTGTAACCCCAAAGCAGTTCAGCCGTTGTGCCGTCTTTTGCAATGCGGATAATGCCGAGATTGTTTTCAGGGTCTTTCTCCACATTTTTGAAATACTTGCCTGTGCCTGTAACGATAAAAATCTTGCCGATAAGCTCGGGTGCGTCAAATCCTGTGGGAATTGTTCTGATAACATTGTTAAGGTCGAGATATTCGGCAACCTCGTTTTCATCAAGCAAATAACTGATGTTTCCGCCGTTTCGCTCGTCCCAACCGAGGCGGTACATATTCGCAGTTGTGTCGCACATTTCACGAACAAAAGGGGAAGTTAAAATGTCTTTCATTGTCTGTTCTCCAATACTTCTTTTTCGTATTTTTTAGCCTCTGCAAGATAATCGGCAGGGGTGTTTGTTTCTTTCAAATATTCTGCCCAAACATCGCCAAACGGCATTGTTTTGAGTTCTTCGTGCATGACCATAAGGGAAGTGAAATCCGCATTGTTTTGCAAGTCTTTCATTGTGTTGCTTGGCTCTAAAAGTGCATAGAGCAAAGCCTTTTCAACGCTTCTTACACCTGTAACCCAAGCAGAAATTCGGTTTATGCTTGCATCAAAATAGTCCGTTGCAATGAACACTCTGTCAAGTGCGTTTGCTCTTACGATTTCCTTTGCAATCTCCTTTGTTTCATCATCAAAAATAACAACATGGTCGCTGTCCCAACGAACACCACGGGTGATGTGCAAAGCCAACTTTTCGTTGAACAAAAGCATAGATGAAATTTTGTCGCTGACAAGCTCGGTCGGGTGATAATGGCCGTTGTCCATAAGCGGAGTAATGCCCTTATTCGCAACATAATTCATACAGAATTCGGATGAACCGACTGTATAGCTTTCAAGTCCGATACCGAACACCTTTGATTCAAGCGTTACGAAAACCTTGCTCTTATCATACGATATTGAAAGGATTTCATCAAGTGATTTTTTAAATCTTTTTCTCGGAGAGAGCCTATCGGCAGGAATATCCTTGTAACCGTCGGGAATCCAAATGTTCATCACGCAAGGCTCACCGGTTTCGTTTGCAAAGTATTCTGCGATTTTAAGGCATCTTTTGCCGTGCTCAACCCAAAAGGCTCTTACTGTTTCATCAGGTGAAGAAAGGGTCAAATTATCCTTTACCATAGGGTGAGAAAAGAAGGTTGGATTAAAGTCAATGCCCATATTTTTTTTCTTTGCAAATTCAACCCATTTTGCAAAATACTTTGGTTCAAGCTCGTTTCTGTCGGCAAATTCGCCCTCGTCAAAAATCGCATAACAAGCGTGCAAATTCAGCTTCATTTTGCCCGGCACAAGGCTGATAACCTTGTCAATATCTGTCATAAGTTCATCGGGTGTTCTTGCCCTGCCTATGTAATTGCCGGTAGTTTGAATACCGCCCGATAACGCACCTTTTTGGTCAAAGCCTACCACATCATCACCTTGCCAACAATGAAGTGAAACAGGCACGGTTTTTAATTTTTCAATCGCCTTCTCGGTGTCAACTCCGATTTTGGCATATTTTTCTTTTGCTTCAAGATAGGACATTGTCAAATCTCCTTTATGTCAAATGAATTTTTAATCAAATCTCTTGCTGCTGCAAGGGATATTTTTTTATCACTCATAATTTGCGATACAATATTGCCCGTGGCTGTTGCTTCAATCGGTCCTGCCGTTACGCTTTTGCCTGTGTAATCACGGGTGAGGGTGTTCAAGTATTTATCCTGACAGCCACCGCCTACAATATGAATTGCATTAAATCGTTTGCCTGTTACGGCTTCGATTTCCGCCACGGCTTCGCTATATGACTTTGCAAGAGAATGATATGCTGAATTTAGAATCAATCCTAAATCATCACTTCCAATCAATTTGCCGATTGCATCAATCATATTTTTCGGTGCAACAAGCGTGCTGTCGTTCACATCAAAATATTTGTACTCATCGCAATTTTTCGCAAGTTCCATCATCTCGTCATAAGTCATTGACTTGTTAAGATTTCGCCTGATATTTTGGAACAACCACATACCCATATAGTTTTTGAGAAAACGAAAACGGTAATCAATTCCGCCCTCGTTGGTGAAATTGAGTTGTCTTGCATTATCATTCAAAATCGGCTCGGTGATTTCCGTTCCGATAAGTGACCAAGTACCCGACGATATATATAAATCATCATCTTGCATAGGGCAAGCACACACGGCGCTTGCGGTGTCGTGGCTCGGTGCGAAAAGCACAGCACAATTAAAACCAACTGCCTTTTGAATATCCGCACTCAAATTACCCACAAGGCTTGACGGAAGAAAAAGGGGTTTGAATAAATCCTCCGTCAAACCGAGTGCGTGGATAATTTGAGTATCCCAAGCTTTCGTTTTAGCATTAACCAAGCCTGTAGTTGTCGCATTTGTGTATTCGTTTTTGCAAACGCCTGTCAGCTTAAATGAAAGATATTCGGGCATCATCAAAAAGTATTTTGCATTTTGAAGTCTGCCGTTTTTCTTATCTGCATAAAGTTGATAAACTGTATTGAAATTCTGCTTTTGAATCCCTGTTTTTGCATACAATTGGGCAGGGAATACAAGGCTTTCAACCTCGTCAACAACAGCGTTTGTTCTGCCGTCACGGTAGCAATAGCAAGGCTTGATTTCTTTCTTGCTTTCATCAAGCAAAACATAGTCAACACCCCAAGTGTCAATAGCGATACTTTTAGGGATTTTGCCTATTTCCTTGCACTTTTTAATGCCGTTTAATACTTCACTAAACAAGCTTTCGATATCCCAAACAAGCCCGTTTTCGTCTGCAACAAGATTATTGTCAAAACGATAAATTTCTTCAAGCACAAGCCTTTCGTTTTCTATATGCGACAGAATATGCCGTCCGCTTGACGCTCCGATGTCTATGGCTAAATAGTATGTCATTTTACATCAAGCTCCGATACTTCTTTTGGATATTCTCTGAGTTCGTCATCATCATGAAGCGGTGCCCAAACCTGTGCAAAGAATGGGTCAACCTTTGCACGCTGACCGTAGTTCCAACTTTTACGCTCGCATTCATCGCACCAATGACCACCCTCTAAAACAAGTCTTGGGCTTGCCTTAAAGGTGTGACCGAATGCACACTTAAATTCAAGCTGTGTTGACCAGTCGCCCTTTTTCATCTTTGTTGAAAGACATTCACCGCCACGGAACATTGCCGCCTTTTTCATATCGTCAAGCGTAAGTTCGCTTTCAGGCTTTGTTTCGTCATAGCCGTGGTCGAGATCAACCTTTTTGTCCCAATCGAAGAAGTGGTTAAAATCGTTGTAGCTTTCAGGCAGAGCCTCCCAAGCCTTGCGACTGCCCCAATATGCCTCAATTCTGTCCTCCATATTGCAGTCAATAAAATGCTTTGTGCCATGTTCGCCGTCTGCAAGCTTGTTGAACATATTGCCCATAACGGTTGCCATCAGCTTTTCACCGCCCGGCACCTTGCACATTACCTTTGCCATAGGTGCTGTTGCGCCCAAATCCTTGATGTAGCAATCATAGTAATATTCCATGCTGTCACGCTGAAAGTGAACGAAATGTTCCAGTTTGTCGCTGTCCAAATAGTAGTGACCGTGGAAGTTGCGTGTTGCCTGCATTTTAGGCTTGAGAATGAGCGACAAATCTTTAATTCCGATGTCACCGTAAAGTCTTTCAAACATTTCGGCAGTTGAAACACGGCACTTTTCACCGCCGCCGATATTGTAGATATGACCCCAAAACGCTGTGTCCATTGTGTCTGTTGCATCTTGATAGGAAAGGTTGCGAAGAAGCACACCGCTGTCTCTGTCCGATACATATTCGAGCACATTGTCATAGCAGTTATGGAACATAATAGCATCACGGATTTTGCTCATAGCAGGGCCTATAATGCCTGTTTGACGAAGCGATACCCAATATTTAAGACCGCTTTCGATAACATATCTTTCAGCGGCAACCTTTGAAACAGCGTAGTAATCGAACATACTCGGTTTAATCGGGTCGCCGACTCTGCCCCAATGTATAGGTGGCATACGGTCGCCTGTTTCTGCAACTGTTCCGATATATACAAACTTAACTTCGTTTTCTCTGCCTTGCTCCTTAATTGCGGTGATCAGATTTTTTGTTGAGCCGTAGTTTACCTGCATTGCTTTTTGTGGATTATAATCCGCCTGCGGAGAAACAAAAGCTGCCACATGCAAAATCAAATCCGATTTTTCAACGCATTTGTACACGGTGTCGTAATCGTTAAGGTCGCCCCAAACAATTTGCAGATTTTCGTATGACATATACGGAGCAAGCATATTTCTGTTTTTTTCGCTGTCACGAACAAGCACAAGAGTATTGTAGCTGTCGCCGTCCTTTAACATTCTTGTAAGCCCTTGAAAGCCCATACCACCGCAAGCGCCTGTTAAAAATACTGTTTTCTTTTCCATATTATTCACCCTTCATTGCCACGATGTTTTTTGCCTTGCCGTCCAAAATATCAACGCAAAGTTTTACGCTGTCGCCGATTGCAGAATCTATATCATCGTCTTCAACACCAAGCGGAACAGAGCCGAGTTCTTTGTCGATAAACTGATTTGAGCATTGAAGCTCTGTGAACTTAATCATATCAAGTCCGCCTTGAATTCCGTCTTTTTTCTGCTGTTTTACAAGGTTTTTGCCTGCCATACCGTATATCCAATCGGGAATTGTGATTATCTTTTTATTCGGACAACCGAGGTGCTTGTGGCAAATTTTGAGCATTTCTTTCCAAGTGAGATTGTAGTAGCCGATAGGATAGCAGTTGCCGCCCTTGTTGCGTTCAATCGCACCTGCGATTGCCTGACCTACCTGCTTAACAGTTACCATAGTTGAACCGCCCTTTGGCCACATAGTCACGCCCGGCATTTTGCGTATACTCTCTACAAGGAAAACCCAAACAGGCTTTCTGCCCGGCTGTGTGCCGAAAATGTACGGAAGTTCAAGCACAGCCACATCAAAATTGTCATCCGCAAAACTCATGGCAACTTTTTCTTGGTCGATACGAGAACGGATATACGGATGATATTCGGTCAAATGCATTTGCGGTCTTGCCTTTGCAAAGTACGAAAAGTACGAACCGAGTACAACGCAATGTTTAACTCCGCATTCTTTTGCAATTTTGAGCAAACGCTTAACAGGGTCAATGTTGTATTTTTTGTAAAGGTCATAAATCGGTGCAGGGCCTTCAACTCTTTCGTCAACGCCTGCTGCAAACACAAAGCCCTCGCAGCCCTCAAACATTTTCTTTACTTCGTCATCGTTCATTTCAAGATAATTGCCATAGGAAATTTCCATTTCAGGCGGTAAAACCGCACCTTGGGGAAGGGGAGGCAGAGCAATAGCTCTTACCTCGTGGCCTCTTGAAATCAATTCTGCGGCACCCTGACTGCCAAGCAGTCCCGTGCCTCCAATCATACAAATTTTCATAACTTTATCCTCCTAAAAAATATGTTTACCTGTTGTAACTGTTTGCTTTTCGCCATTTGGCAAAATTATTTCAGCCGTGCAGTTTGCAGGAATTTCAATTGTATAAGTTGTTTTGCCGTCCTTTATTGCCCAGCCTGATTTGACTGCGCCGAAAACGCTGTTGTACTGTGCGTTTGCAAAGGTAAAGTGTCCGCCCGGCTGTGGCTTGATGACAAAGTGATTTTCACCGCTGACATTTATTCCGCACATGGTTCTGAACAACCATTCGCAAAAAGCACCCTTTGAATAGTGGTTAAGAGAAGCAATACCGCCTTGTGCCTGTGTTCCTTCCCAAGATTCCCAAATGGTTGTTGCACCCATTTTAGTCATAAACAGCCAACCCGGCATTTTTTCGTTTTCAAGGAGCTTGTAGGCATATTCAATGTTCATATCCGCAAGTACATCAAGAATGAACGGAGTTGACAAAAAGCCTGTTCCGAGTCTCCAACCGTAACTTTCAAGTGCCTTGATAAGTCGCTTCTTGGCAAATTCCGTTGATTTTTCATCAAGCAAGTGCATATAAAGCGGACGCACGAGTTTTGCCTGACGGTCGGTGTCGATTGAATAACCGTTTTTGGTAATCAACTTTCTGTACGCCTGCGCACAACCGTTTTTGTACTCCTCAAAGAGTGGCAAGTTTTTAATGTCGTTCATATACTTTGCAATCTCGCACATCAACGACATAATGTATGATGTGTATGCGGTTGATTCCTCCGGATTTGGAAGTACGGTATTTTTCCAATCGTTCGGAAAAACATCCTTTGGCTCTGCCCATTCACCGTAGGACTGACCGAAGTTTACAAAATACTTTTTGTTCTTGCCCGAAAGCTGAATATTGTGCTTGAGCGGAGTCCACTTTCCGCAACGGGAAATCATAAACTTTGCGTATTTCATCATACCGTTGTAGTATTTTTGAATTAGGCAATCGTCATTGTAAATCTTCCAAAAACGGTAGGGGAGAAGCACACCCACATCCGACCAACCGACCGAGCCGTTCATCCACGACATATAGAAGTCTACGCCACCGTACGGAACGATTTGTGGTAACTTTCCGTCTTTCTGTTGCCAATCGTATACATCACGGATGTATTTTTCGCTGAATGTGGCATAGTCAAAAAGATAAGCCGCCGTGTTGAAGAAAATTTGTGCGTCACCCGTCCAGCCGTGTCGCTCTCTTGTCGGGCAGTCGGTAGGCAAATCCACGCTGTTTGATTTTGTTGACCACTTTGTTGCGTTTACAAATTTGTTGAGTAATTCGTTGGAGGAGTCGAAAAATCCTGTTTCCTCCATATCCGAATAAACCGCAATGGCTGTGAAATCATCGGCAGATACATCAATATCCGTGTCAATTTCCATATAAGTAAAACCGAAAATTGCAAAGTTTGGCTTATATTCGTTTACACCGTCCTTGCAAGTGTATTTGATTGTTTGCAAAGGCGTGGTAATTTTTTTGTTTGAGCATTGAATATTCTTCAGCGTCAACTCTCCGTTTTCGTCAAGCATTTCGCCAAAACGAAGTGTAATTTTCTGTCCCTTTTTTGCATTGATTTTGAAGGATACATATCCTGCCATATTCTGTTTGAAATTAATCAATTTCTTTCCGCTCGGAGACGTTGTCATTTCGCCCTTAAAGGTTTCTTTTTCTGCAATCGGAACATTGTTTGAAGCACTCGGCACAACATTGTGTGATGTGAGTTTTGCCCTTGTGTAATAGGTCGGAACTTTGTTTGCGTCAACGATTTCGCCGTCCTTGTTGTCTGCAAAAGAAATTGCACCGTCATTTGACCAAAGCCAAGAGCTGTCTGTTGCAACCGTGTCTTTTGTGCCGTCTGTGTATTGAATTTCAAGCTGTGCAAGAATTTTTGTTTCGCAACCGTATTGATTTTTAAGTCCCCAAGCACCGACCGAGCCTCTGTACCAACCGTCTGCAAGGTCGATGTTGATAATGTTCTTTTCCTTGATTAAATCGGTGACATCATAGGTTTGATATTGCACACGCTTTCTGTAATCCGTCACACCCGGTGCAAGAGGCATAGAAACCTTTTTACCGTTTATGTATGCAGAATAAATACCACAGGCAGTTGCATAAAGTCTGGCGGATTTTATATCCTTTTTCGCACCGAATTCCTTTTTGAAGCAGTCAACAGGGAAGCGGTCAGGCTCTGGCTTGTTTGCGGTTGCAACAAAATTTATGCCTGAAAGGAAAAATGATTTGTCTATTTTCGCCTGCTTTTCATAGCCTTTTTTGTCTACCTCATAGTTGCCGGTAATCCACTTAGCCGACCAATTTTTGATACCGTATTCAAAGAAGTTTTCTTCGCTGAACTCGCCCTCGGTGTCGTTCTCGTCCCAAAGTTTGATTTTGAAAGTAACTCTTTTGCCTTTTTCAAATTTTACAGGGATAACGGCACGCATTGAGCCTGACTCAACTTTTCCGCTGTCCCATTTATCTGTAACGATTTGATACGCAGTTTGAGTTACACCGCCCTCGCAGTTCCACATAACACGAGGGTTTTCTATGTCAATACCCAAAGGATTTTTCAGGTATTCTGTTTTTATGTTAATTGCTTTCATTTTGCTCCTCCCTTTCTTTTCGTGCCTTAATTTCTTCTTGTTCTTTGTCGATATGCTTTTCAACATTGATAAACGCAAGAATTACAATGAGGATAACTGCCGTGATACTTTCAAGACCTACGAATGAGAAAGTGATTGCGTTCTTTGTTGCAACGCTTTGTACTGCCGCTACTGTTTCGCCGTTGATAAGCGACGGTGCAACATATCCGCATTTTGAAAGGAGCATATTGAAAAGACCTGTAACAATGCCGACGCTTGTAACCGCAATGATGTTATAAATTGACATCGCAATGCCGTCACATCTAAAGTTGTTTTTCCATTCCAAATGGTCAAGCACATCTGCAAATAGCGCCATAAATACATAAGCACAAGGAAGTCCGCCAATGTTTTTAATGAACTGACCCACAAGCACAACTACCATATTTGTCGGACAAATCCAGCAAATGGCACTGCCGATTGCATAAAGTACAAAACCTGCCATAGTGAGATTACGCTTGCCGAATTTCTTTGCAAGAGGCCAAACGGCAAATATACCGATACCCATAGGAATACCGCCGATAACGGAAATCATTGTTTGTGTTTTGCCGTCGTTGTATGTACCTAAAACATAGTTGCAGAAATATACAAGACCGAGGTTTTTGAACTGTGTTCCTACTGTGTAAATCAAGAAATAAAGCAAAATCAGCACCATATATTTATCGGTGAAAATTGCCTTGAGAAGATTTTTGTACGGGATTTTCTCTTCCTCTTTCTTGTTGATGTCCTCAAGAGTTACACGCTCTTTGGTGAAATAATATTCCATAAGAGTAAGCGGTAAAGCAAGACAGGACAAAACGCTCATAGTAACAATCCACTTGGATTTGTCAACGCCGAGCTGTGGCATAATGAGCATAGGGAAGATGAGAGCAACAATAATACCGCTCATCATAATTGTTGAAATTTGATTAAATACAGAAAGTGAGCCTCTTTGTTCGGTGTTTCTTGTTGACAAAGGTACCATAAGATTATGGCTCATATTGTAAATTGTGTATGCAAACGAATAGAACAGATTATAGGACAGCATAACCCAAATGACCTGCACGGTTTCGTTGCCTTGTGGCACAACAAACAGTAAAATACCGCTGATTAAAAGAAGCGGAGCAGAAAGCAAAAGCCACGGACGAGCCTTGCCCTGTGCGGTTTTTGTGTGGTCGATTATGTAGCCCATAATCACATTGGTGATTGCGTCAATAACTTTTGAGATAATAGGGAACACGGTCAAAAATGCACCGCCCCAAATCGTTGTCAGTTTTAATACATCCGTGTAGTAAACATTCAGATATGTTGCAAGCACGGCGTTGAGAAGCAACGCTCCTGACGGACCGAGCAAATAGCCGAGCCATTTTTCACTTTTCTTTACTTCGTCACTTTTCACCCTGCTGTTCAAAAGCGGTGAGCTTAATTTATTTGTCATAATTTTTACCCCTTTGTTGATTTTATGTCTGTTAAAGTATTTCGCCGTTAGACTCAATCACTTCTTTATAGAAATAAGCCGAATTTTTGAGTGTTCGCTTTTGTGTTTTGTAATCAATATGGATTAACCCAAAGCGTGGTGTGTAGCCGTGTGTCCACTCGAAATTATCCATAAGCGACCAATGCTGATATCCGAGCACATCATATCCCTCGTTTACTGCTCGCTTTACACCGCCAAGATAATCACGCAAAAATGCAACTCGTTTGTCATCATGCACCTTGCCGTCTGTCGCCACGCAGTCATTGTCTGCCATTCCGTTTTCCGTAACCATAACAGGCAGATGATAACGCTCGCTGTAAAACCTGATTGTCCAATAAAGCACATCACCGTCAATCGCCCAACCCATACTTGTTTTTTGGCTGTCGTCCAGCTTGCGTTTGGATACTCCGTACGGCTGATACACATTCAGTCCCACAAAATCAAGCGGTTGATAAATCTCTGCCATATCCCGTTCGTGTGTTTTGAAAACACCGTAGGCTGTAACCGGTTTGCCAAGCAAAATCGGGTCAGACCACCAACGGTTGTTCATAAGGCCAATGCCCGAATTAAAGGTTTTGTGGCGTGCAGTTTCAATTTCGGATGTGCTGTTATCCTTTGAAATAAACGCTCCTGCTGCCATAGCGATACCGATTTTCGGAGGTGTTTTTGCATATTCGCGAATGACCTTAACGGCTTTAGCGTGTGCAAGCATACAAATTCTTGTTGCCTTTGGAATGTTTTGCAAACCGAACTTGAACGGAGCGTGTACCGCATAGCAATAGCCAAGCATAATGAAGCATTGAGGCTCGTTCATCGGTAACCAATAGGTAACCTTGTCTGACAAGGCATCTACAACAATCTTTGTGTATTTCTCAAAAAGCGGTATGATTTCTTCGCTCAAAAATCCGCCCTTTTGATGCACCCAAATCGGCAAATCCCAATGATAAATTGTCACAAGCGGTTCAATGTTTGCCTTTCTTAATTCGTCAACCAAATTGATGTAAAAGTCTAAACCCTTTTGATTGATTTCGTTTTCTCTCGGCTGAATTCTTGACCAGCTTATTGAAAAACGATAGGATTTAAGCCCCATTTCTTTCATCAAGGCAATGTCTTCCTTAACTCTGTGAAAATGGTCACAGGCGGTGTGGCAGTTTGCATTGCCTTTGATTTTGCTATTTGGCGCTAAATCCCAAATGCTTGGCGTTCTGCCACTTTCGTTCCATCCGCCCTCAATCTGCGCTGCCGCTGTCGCTGCGCCCCATAAAAAATCATCTCTGAATTTGTTTTTCATATTTTCTCCTTAGTCGTTTATAAAATTGTAAATATCCTTTGCCGCAACAACCTTGTATTTGCCTGTGAACACATGCGGTTGACCGTCATACATAATCATTTTGCAATGCTCTTTGTTTTCGCTGTTATAATAGTTGCAAAGCTCGGTTGAATACTTGTCAGGCACGATTTTGTCATTGTTGCCTTGTAAAAGCAAAACAGGATTTTTATAGTTGTTAACATTGTACTGTGCGCCTGTTTCGTATGCTTGTTCGTTCAAGAAAATAGCAGGGTACTGCAAAATTATTCCCTTTATGTCATCTGTATGCGTTACGGCACAGGTGGCAACCGTAACACCGCCCATACTGCTTCCCAAAAGATAAATGTTGTCCTTGTCTACAAAATCAAAGGTTTTGACCTTTTCGATAACCGCATTCAAATCCTCAACCTGCAACAAAACCTTGTTCACATATGCGTCATTGTCCGATTTCGGCGTACCCTTAAACCACTTTGTTCCTTTCGGTCCCGTGCTTTTTGAAGTCCAACCGTAAAAATCAAAGGTGTAGCACGCAATTCCGCTTTTTGCAAGGCTTTTAAGCGTTGTTATATCCGATTTATAATTACTTTCGGCACCGTGTGCGTAAATCACGGTTTTGAATTTCTGCTCGCTGTCACTAATTGGAATCAGCGCCTCACCGTATAGATTTATACCGTTATATTCAACCGATATTTTTTCTGTTTTATAGCTGTATTTCTTTTCGCCAACACACTTTGCCACGCCTATAAAGTGATACAGGCATATCCCTGCAACAATTGCAAGAATAAGAATGATGCTGACTATAATTGTAAAAGCTGTTTTCATTTTTTTATTTTTCATTTTGTACCCTTATTTCAGATTTTTATTTATAAAATCATAGGCGTATTTGACTGCTTTTTCGCTGTCTTTAGAGTTAAAGCCGTGTCCTGCATTTTTAAATTTTATTAACTTGGAATTCCTGTAAACCTGATTTGCCTTTTCCGAGCAACTGCAATCAACCGTTTTGTCGGCTGTTCCGTGCATCAATAACACAGGATTTTCAAATTTTGAAATTTCTTTATAAACATCAATGCCGAGAATATCCTCATAGTATTTTTTTCCTATGGTCATTCCCATAAATGCTTTGCTTGTGTCGGGTATATCGTCAGCAGATTCAAATTGCTGATTTGCACCTTCAATAATGCTGAATGCAGGGAAATATAAAACAATGCTGTTAATATCCGTTCTTTCTGCGGCAGTTAAAGCAGATACGCATCCGCCCTGACTTTCTCCGATAAGAAATATATTGTCATTGTCAACCCAATCCCAAGCTTTTACTTGGTCAATTACAGCATTCAAGTCACTTTTTTCTGTGATAATTGACATATCAACAGGTTCACCGTCACTCTTGCTCTTTGTTCCGCCGCCGCAAAAGTCATAAGCATAAACAGATATACCGCTCATAGCAAGTGATTTTGCAATGTATTTGTTATATTTACTGCTTCCGTTATATCCGTGTGAAAGTATTGCTATCGGCTGTTTTTCGCTTTGCGTGTCTGCTTTGTAAAGCGTTCCGTATATGGACTTTTCGCCGTTTTTAAGCCACATTTCTTCAGTTGAATATTTATATTCGGTGGTTGATAAAAGCGTTGGCTCTTTATTATATTTGATAAAGGCAAACGGACCCCAGCCGACTTTCGCACCCGTAACAATAAGCCCGATTAAGCAGGCAGTCATTAAAAAGCTGATTACACCGATAATTATTTTCTTTGCCATATGATCACCTCATAACATTTGATAAATTGTTTTCTTTAATAACTTTGTCAAGTGCAGGCTTGATATATTCATCCCTCCACAAAAGCTGACCTGTGTGATTGAGATGAATGCCGTCCTTGATGAACAAATTCTCTCTGTACTCGCCGTTTTGATATGTCATATCTTCCGAATCGACAAAATACATATAATCTTTAGAATTGCAATATTCCTCAAGTTCATCATTCACCATTTGAGTAAGCTCTCTGTATTCGCTTCTGCCCGGCAAAAGCAATCCGCTCATCACAACGAATTTTGCATTCGGGCATTTTTCGTGAAAAGTATCAAACATTTGCTTTTTGTATTCCATACAAGCCTTAACCTTTTCCTCATCTGTGCCCGAAAGCGAAACATAGTCGTTTGAGCCTGTTTGGAAAAATACGATTGACGGATTGTACGGATACAAAAGCTTGTCTGCATATTCTACAAGCAGTTTATCCGTGCTTCCGCCGAATGCGTGGTTTTGCACCTTGTATTCGCTCAAATCTTCTTCCATTTCCGGCCAAAGTCTGAAATTTGATGCACCGTAAAAAATGATTTCGCCCTGTCTTTCATCTGCATCATATTTTTCAGCAATAGGATTTACTTCTTTATCCCAGCTGTAAAGAGAAGCAAACGGACCCCAGCCGATTTGCGCACCTGTTATGATTAAACCAAATAAACAGGCAAGTGCCAATGACACGATTGAAATGCCTGCAATTTTTATACCTTTTTTCATATTTCATTCTCCTTAAAATTTAATGAATATAAATCAAATTTGCATTTTCCGAAAAATCGGATTGAAAGCTCTTGTTTGTTTTTGCTTTCGACTTGATAATTAAGTGCAATCACTTTTCTGCCAAACGGAGTTATGTATTTTCGTGCAATGGTTTTGCCGTTTGCAAAAACTTGAATTTCACCGTCTGCGTTTGAATCTATATCCAATTCAAGCGTGCCGTTTTGATTTTCAAAATCAAACCATTTGTAGGTGATTGTGGTCTTGCCGTCTATGTTCGCAATGTATCTTTCGCCGTTTTTGTGCGTTACCATCGGAATAGGCTTTTTGCATTGCTTGTTTGAAACTCTCGGCATTTTTCCGTTCGTGATGTGGCAAGCAATTACAGACGGATATTTGCCTTTGGCAATCAACGGCTTTGCATTTAACCCGCAAGAGCTTATTTCCACCTGTTCAATACTTCCGTCTGCCTTGATTTCAATAGGTTCCGCACACGCTTGGCGACTGTAATCGCTTCCGTGGGTGAGCCTGTGATAAAACACATACCACTTGCCGTTTATGCACTCAATGCTTCCGTGTGTTGTGCCGACGGTGTTTAGGCTGTCCTTTTCTTTTCTGCCGTTCAAGCCAATATCTCCTGCGGAAACGATCGTGCCTCCGTATTTGAAATTTCTGTCGGGATATTTGCTTGTGGCATAGCACAGCTCGTGATTGAGCTGTGAGGAATATATAAAATAGTATGTATTGTTTGTTTTTCTTATGGACGAGCCTTCAAAAAATCCGTGTCCCTCAAAATCCGTACCTCTTGATTTTTCGGGGATAATTCGCACCGCATCTGTTTTAACGGTCAGCATATCGTCGCAAAGGGTAATCATATTTGCACCCCAAACGCTTGGCTCCGACAAAATTTCTCCCTTGCTTTTGCCGTATATTTTTTCAAATATAGGTGCTGCGACAGCTTTTAACGGCTTCGGCAAACACATTCCACGAGGCATTGCCGTTCCGTAATAAAGCCTTATTGTTCCGTTGTCGTTCATCACAGCAGGGTCAAAGCAAACAAATTTGTTAAATTCTGTTCCGTCTTGATTTTTGACATAACCGAGATATTCATATTTTCCGTCGGGCGCGTCGCAAACCGCAACACTGATAGGACCGTGGTAACCTCCGTCACCTTTGTTGCCTGCAAGGCAGTAATATAAATAATATCTTCCGTCATTGCCAAGCACCACATCGGGTGCATACATGTACGGTCGCTCTTTTGAATAAAGTGCATCCTGTTTTGCACTGTAATTGATGCCCTTACTGCTCCAATCGCTCAAATCGTCAAGCGGGGCAGAAAAGAATTCGTAATCAAGTGCGCAGAAAGTGTCGCCGCCCTCTTTGTCGTGACTGCCAAATAAATATATTCTGTCGCCGAAAATGTGTGGCTCACCGTCGGGAATATATTTGTCAAGCGGTAAAAACGGATTAAATATTTGATTTTTCAAAACATCACCTCTTGACTTTTTCGCTGTCTTAGTTTACACTTTAATTATAGCAACACTGTGTTGGATTAACAATCATCAGTTTGCGTAATAGTGGATATAAAACCAACAAAAACACAAAAAAGTGGTGGAATAATATGAATACAAAAAATAATCAGAGAACTCGACTTTCAAAATTGCTGTTCAAAAATGCGTTGATGGACTTGCTCAAAGAAAAAGGCTCAGTAGCAAAAATCTCTGTCAGAGAGCTTTGCGACCGAGCCGAGCTTAATCGTTCTACATTTTATGCACATTATAACGAGCCAAACGATTTGCTTATGGAAATCGAAACGGAATTGTTGGATGCTACCGAAGAGCATCTAAAGAAAATCGGAGAAGAAAACGATGCGGGAGCGCATAAATATCTGCTGTCTTTCCTTAAATATATAAAGGAGAACGACAAGCCGTTCCGCACCCTTTTAGTTGATGCCGCCGACCCTGATTTCCGTTCTCGCTTTATGCAACAATCCATAATTCAGTTTGTAGATAATTTAAGAGTTGAATTACCGAAGGAATTTGAGCAGTACATTTTTTCATATATCCTAAACGGAAACACCGGAATTATTATTCAATGGGTGCGTTCAAATTATGCCGTTGACGAAAACGAAATAGTCAACCTCCTTTTTTCAATTAACCAAAGTGCACTTGTAAATTTTAATTTAAAATAAAGCTTAAGAAGCAACAGGCTAAAATGAATTATTTATATTTAAGATAACAAAATGCAATAATGCAATAAAATTAACATTTTGCCCTCATTATTGCCCTCATTTGATTTAGAGGTGTTGGTAAAACAGTCTGTTTATAAGGGTTTTGATAATGAAATATAAGCCTCAATTTCTTCTGCCCCTGCCAAAGAATAGAACCGTTTTTCAAGAAATCGGCTCTTTTATTTTTTGCTTTGTCTAACACATTTTGCTTTATTGCCTTGTTCATTCTTTGTGTGAATTCATATATGCCGATTTAATGCTGTTCGGTAATTCATCAGGAATTATACTTTTGAGTTTTTCCTCATTTCCGTCTTTGATAGCCTCACTGTAATACCAACATTTGAAATTTAACATATCAAGCGTTTTATTCAACTTGGTAATCTCAGCTTCTACTTGCTTTTTTTGTTTTTCAAACAACTCTTTTCTTTTGGTATATGTTGAACTTCCTTCCATACACCAAGACATAAATTGCTTAATGTCTTTTATTTGTAACCCTGTTTTTTTCAAGCATTCAATTACACGCAATGCCTCAATTTCATTTTCGCTAAATTGTCTAATTCCAGATGTGCGATTTAATTCAGGAAACAGCCCTTCTTTATCATAGTAACGCAAAGTTGATACCGGTAAATCAAACATTTCAGATACTTGACCTATTGTATACATATTTTTTCCTCCAAAAAAATAAAAAAACACTTGACTTGAAGTTAGGTTTAGGTGTTATTATCAATATAACAGAGATTAAAAAAATATTCAATAGCTAATTTAAAATTTAGGAGGTTGAAATTTATGGCAGTAAAACAAACAGCCGGTAGAAAAGAATTAGGAGAATTTGCTCCGAAATTTGCCGAATTAAATGATGATGTATTGTTTGGTGAGGTTTGGAGCAGAGAAGACAAGTTATCACTTAGAGACCGTTCACTTGTAACAGTTACTTCTTTAATGTCGCAAGGTTTAATCGATTCTGCTTTTCGTTACCATTTGGAAAGTGCTAAGAAAAATGGAATCACAAAAGAAGAAATCACGGAGATTTTAACGCATAATGCTTTTTATGCAGGATGGCCAAAAGCTTGGGCTGCATTTCGTATGGCAAAAGAAGTGTGGAATGATAAAAACGAGGAAATTGAAGATAATACGATTGAAAAACATGCTTCATCAATGATATTTCCAATTGGTGAGCCGAACGACAATTTTGCACAGTATTTTAGCGGAAAGAGTTTTCTCGCTCCTGTTTCTAAAGACCAGGTTGGCATTTTCAATGTAACCTTTGAGCCGAAATGCAGAAACAATTGGCATATTCATAAAGCGAAAAACGGTGGCGGACAAATTTTGATTTGTGTTGCCGGACGAGGATATTATCAGGAATGGGGCAAGAAAGCTATAGAAATGCTGCCCGGCGATGTTGTAAATATTCCTGCGAATGTCAAACATTGGCATGGCGCTGCTCCTGACAGTTTGTTTTCTCATCTGGCAGTAGAAGTTCCGGGAGAAAATACATCAAATGAATGGCTAGAAGCTGTGTCAGATGAGGAATATTTTAACGCAATAAATTCTTAAATGGAGAACTTAATTATGAGTAAAAAAGTTTTAATTCTGTCAGGCAGTCCTCGAAAAGGCGGTAACTCTGACATTTTGTGTGATGAATTTGCCAAAGGAGCAACAGAAGCCGGTCATAATGTTGAAAAAATTCATGTGTCAGAAAAGAATATACACCCTTGTATTGCTTGTTACCATTGCAGTAAAAATAGCGGCGCGTGTGTATTTAAGGACGATATGGCTGAGATTTTACAAAAAATGATTGATGCTGATGTTCTTGTGTTGGCGAGTCCTGTGTACTTTTATTCAATAGATGCTCAGCTAAAAGCGCTTATCGACCGTACCGTTGCTCGTTGGTTAGAGGTTAAAAACAAAGAATTTTATTATATCACTACTATGGCGGACAATGAAAAATCGTCAGCAGACACAATATTGGCTTGTTTTAGAGGTTATGCCGATTGTGTCGAAGGTGCAGTTGAAAAAGGAGCTGTTGTTGCCGGCGGAGTGTACGAAAAAGGTGAAATTAAAAACCACCCTGCAATGAAACTTGCATATCAAATGGGTAAAAATGTGTAATGAAATTTTTATATTATTAAAGAATGGAGCAAAATTATGTTAGGAAATTTTAGTTATTGTAATCCGACAAAACTTTATTTTGGAGAAAATTCATTATCCAATTTAAGTGATGAATTAAAAAAATACGGTGATAATGTTGTACTTGTATATGGCACAGGTTCTATAAAAAAGAATGGCATTTATGACGATATAATCAAAATTCTAAAAGAAAGCAATAAAAACATAACAGAAATTCAGGGCGTGATGCCAAATCCGACTGTTGAAAAACTTTATGAAGGTATAGAAATAGCAAGAAATCATAATGCGGATTTTATTCTCGCAGTTGGCGGTGGTTCTGTTTGCGATTTTTCAAAGGCACTTTCTGTTTCTGTTAATTGTAATGATGATCCTTGGGAAAAATACTTTGTTCGTTTTGAAGAGCCGAATTGTGAAATAATACCGATTGGCTGTGTTTTGACTATGGTTGGAACAGGCTCGGAAATGAACGCAGGTTCTGTAATTACAAATCAGAATACTAAAGAAAAAATCGGTCATGTCTTTGCAGATGAAAAGATTATGCCGAGATTTACAATCCTTAATCCTCGCTTTACAATGACATTGCCGAAATACCAAATGGTGTCGGGAATTTATGATATTTTCAATCATATATGTGAGCAGTATTTTTCAGGAACTGATGATAATACAAGCGATTATATCAGTGAAGCACTTATGAAAAGTGTTATTCACTCAAGCCTTGTTGCGGTAAAAAATCCTAATGATTATGAGGCAAGAAGCAATATTATGTGGACTGCAACTTGGGCGCTTAACACTCTTATTGCCAAAGGCAAAACAACCGATTGGGAGGTTCATATGCTCGGTCAGGCAGTCGGAGGTTATACAAATGCAACCCACGGTATGACACTTTCTGCTGTTTCTCTCGCATATTACAGATACATTATGCCTTACGGACTTGATAAATTTAAGCGTTTTGCAATCAATGTTTGGAACGTTTCCTCTCAAGGCAAAACAGATGAGCAAATTGCAAAAGAAGGATTACTTGCAATGGAAAATTGGATGAACGAAATCGGTGTTATTACCAATATATCCGATTTGGGAGTTACCGAAGATGATATAGAAAACATTGCCGATTTAACACTAACAATGGATGGCGGTTATAAGACTCTTAGCCGTGATGAAAAAATTAAGGTGTTGAGTGACAGTTTATAATGTCTGTTTAAAAACAGGTCTGCCCTAAGTTTTGGGGCAAACCTGTTTTCATATATAATGTGAATATTTCTAAGTCAAATTTTCTTTTGGCCAAGATTTTCTTAGTGCCAAATAGGATATTACAAAGTTGGCGAGCCAGCCTGCCGGCACTGCAAGCCAAACAAAGACAATACCGAAACGCGGCGCAAAAATTAATGCTACGGACAAACGAATTGCAAGATTGACCATATTTGCAATTAAAAACGGTCGCATATTTCCAAGTCCGCGAAGAACACCGTCTGTTGCCATTTTGATGCCCATAAATATGAAAAAGTAGCCGAGCCATTTCATATAATCACCGGACACTTGATATGCCAGCGCCGTTCCGTCTTTGCCTAAGAAAAGCGAAGAAATTTGAGTGTGCATTGTTTCAATAATCACAAATGCAAGAACAGCGAAGCATACATCTAACAGCAATGCGGCACGGTAACCTTTTTTGATGCGGTCAATTTTTTTAGCACCGAGATTTTGCGAAACAAAGGGTGACACAGCGTTTCCGATGGAAACAAATATCAGCGAAAAAACATTTTCTACTCTCATTGTTGCCGCATATCCTGCAAGTGCTTGTGTACCGAAAGGGTTTACAACTGCTTGTACAATCATCATTCCGATTGATACTGTTGATTGCTGAAGAACAGAGGGAACGGCGATTTTAAGCATACAAAGCAGTTCGTTTTTGTCAAACCAATGAAACGGACTTGTGTATTTGCGCATACGACGAAGAAAAATGATAAAGGAAAGTACTGCGGAAATGCCTTGCGCAATAAGAGTGGCAAGAGCAGCACCGAATACACGGAGTTTTAGACCGCCAACCATCCATAGGTCCATAATGATATTCAAAACAGAAGAAAAAATTAAAAGCCACAAAGGAATTTTTGATTCTCCGATTGAAGTAAACATGGTTGACAGAATGTTGTACATAAACAAAAACGGAAAGCCTGCAAAATAGATACGCAAATACAGAACCGCATCATCCATTATATCTGCCGGTGTTTGCAGTATGCTCATCATCCAATGAGAACTGCAAAATCCAAAAACTCCGAGAAATATGCTTAAAAGCAGAAAACTGATTAGCGAAGTTGACACAATTGTTTTCATCTTGCCGTAATTTTGAGCACCGAAATAACGGCTGACCAATACACCTGCTCCTACACCTGCACCGAGAGCTATGCAAATAAAAACATTTGTAAGTGCGGCACAAGCACCCACGGCGGCAAGTGCAGAAGAACCGACAAATTGACCGACGATAATTGAATCCGCCATATTGTATACTTGTTGGAAGAAGCTGCCTAAAATCATAGGCATTGCAAAAACAGTCAACGCTTTGAGAGGCGGATCTGTTATTAAATATTCATCTTTTGTCATCTTTATTCTCCTGAAAATCTTTGAACTGTTTCTGCGTTTGCTTTACGAAAAAAACATCACATATAATTAAAAAGCCAAACAAGACGCAACTATCTCAGTTTGCACCTGTTTGGCTTTTGCTATAACTAAACAATCGCTCCCTGAGCGAACATAAAAAGTATAGCATTGTAAAAAATAATTGTCAATATATTGTTTTGTTATTTACATATAGGATAAAAGATAGATAAAAGCTAAAGGGGATAAATAATTCTGTGTGTAATAAGTATGTAATAGAAAGCCCTCCTGCGGTAGTTTGTTCTACCATAGGAGGGTTTTGTTGTTATTCATTATTTGCGGTTTTTAATGATTCAATAGCAGCTTGAGTATAGTCATCATTAACAGAACTTAAATCGCTTTTTTTCATATCATCTTGAATAGTAAAATCTAAATCTTTTTCATCAATCTGAGTTATTTCCTGACCTGATTGCTTGTAAATATGATTGTCGGAAATAGCATAAAATGTGTATTCATCTTGGATAATATAAACTTCGTTGTATCCGTTCTTTCTCATTTCGTTCAACAGCGGTGCATAGTCCTTGCCGACCGAAACATTATAGCTACAAGCTGTCAAAGAAATAGAATAAATCAACTCAATGTTATCGTTGATAACAACAGGAATACTAATAACATTTCCTTTATCATTTGAAAGATTGTTTATGTTTATTTCGTTTAAAATCTCAATGTCGCTCGAAGCGTCAATATCCGACAATCCGTAATCGCTTGGATTATCCAAAACAACGCTTATTGAACTGCCAAAATCGTCTTTGATGATTTTCTGTACATTTTGGTTTGATTTGCAAACAACAGCAATCACTATCAAAGCACAAAGCAATATCGAAATAATTGTGATAATTATCTTCTTTGTTTTAGTCATAAAATCATCTCTCTTTCAAAATCTTTTGTAATAGTATAA
>ERZ1026864.505-NODE-505-length-22300-cov-26.079029_pt1 | contig 22300 bp, 14 predicted proteins | sample MGYA00380162_ERZ1026864 | MGnify/ENA primary metagenome ERZ1026864 (study PRJEB33269, sample SAMEA4719798) | human gut metagenome | biome: human-associated habitat; feature: organic feature; material: feces | place: Cameroon | collected 2013-10 ... | reverse complement strand
GTCGGCAGCGTCAGATGTGTATAAGAGACAGAAAATGTTACTGAAGATGCTTTGCAGATATACCATAAAGAGAAACGCCCAAGGTTACTGGCAAATTCTTTTTCCTATCTGTACACAGATTTCTCACACAGCCCTTCTTGAAATAAGCAGGAAAATGAATTTCGCCATTACCGCTACTTGCCATAACAGCTACACCTATATAATATTTATGATTGCGCTCCAGTTTCAACGGTTCTTCTATCCAAACAGACAAATCCTTCTTATCTGAAATTTCGGATAATCGGACGTACAAAGGTCGATGCTGTACAGGCATAAAATTTGTTCCCTTTACTTCATAAATGATTAAACGAATTGTGCATGAAGCAAAAGTACATTTTTGTACTCGCAACTTAGCTGTTTTCACATAATAGTCTTTATTTACAACAAATAAAGGGCCCGTTTCATATTTCGTGTTTCTAACGTTATGAAATGCGACATCACCAGGTGCCCGAACTCCCTTTCCAAGAATGCTTTCCTGCTTTTTACCGGAAACGACTGTTATATCTGACAAATCACAAGTCTTTTCTTTCAACGTAAGTTGCAACGAAGTCTTTTTGCTATATACATCATAAGGTATTTTACTGGTCTGATAACTGATATGACTTATCACAAGTTCCTGTTTCATGCCATCGGGCACCACCAGAGAGAAATTTCCTTCCTTGTCAGATACCGCATATATACTATCTACATATACGCTAGCGAATTCAACGTTCTTACCAAATTCATCTACAATATGTCCTTTTATAGTCTTATTTGCAGCAATACATGCCAAAGACATAAACTCACAGACAATCAGAAAAAATATAAATCTCCTCATATTCATAGCTTTAAAATTTTATTAGAAATTATTTTATGCTTATATGTACAGAATCGTTATTTAAATATAGTAGCGTAAATCTTGCTCTCAAAATAAGTACTAAGATGCTGCTATTTCAGATACAGAAGCAATTGTCTTATACTCTCCTCTATACTCTCAATGGTTGGAATCTCTTTATATGCAAGGTCAGGTAATTCTCTTGCATAAACATTGCTCAATGTAGACCATACAGAATGCAGATTTTTGATAATAGGAGAATCCATGACATCCTTCTCCCGCCATCCTTCCGGCTTATCAAATCTTTGCTGATCTTGAACAAACAAATTGGCAAAGTCAGCCTTAAATACATCACTTTCAAGATAAGTTCGGGTCTCCTTATCATTCAACAGAAAATGCAAATCATAGAAATGGCGTATCTTGGCTGCCAATTCTGGCATATAATTGTCTGCCAAAGAACAGCGGAGCAGGGATACCAATTTTTCCGTCAAGGTTCGACGCCTATCTAGGACATTCACCTCAAACGGATGCATTTCGTACTCTTCTACCAATTTTTCATTGCCTGTCTTCTGCAAAAACTCTGTCAGAAAACTTTGCAGTTTACATTTCTGGAACGGATATGGATTAGCAAAAGAGTTGATTTCAACAAGCAACTGACCAGCCTTGATTGCACCAACCTGTAATGTATCAACGGCTCGTGGATAAGAATAGTATGCCTTGTGATAATGAGATCCCTTGCTTGTAAAACCGGGCATATTTATTTCCTGCAATCCTTCCGTCATACTCTTGGCGGTTCTCTTGATTAGCATCTTCAACTGATTTCCGCTGAGAGTCCATGCTTCGGAGATGGCAATATCAATATCCTCAGAAAACCGACTGCCGATACCGTACGCCTTTGTAAGACTAGTTCCTCCTTTGAATATGGCACGATTGTCTTTGTCGTTAGCTGCCATCAAAGACAAGGAACGGCAAATCCAATAATCTTTCTCTATAAAAATACTCTTGATGCCAAGCCCGCCTTCTTCTAGCGGTTGGGATGCAGCCTGCAATGCAGCAGAGAACAGTTCCCAGTTTTCATGTAATCTCATATGATATTCCAGTTTCTTTTGTTTGACAATACTTTATCAGAGATAGGGAGTTTATAGCTCGTTACTCCATTCAGTGTACTACTGATAACCTGTGTATCAAGCTCCATATTTTCATATATAGCTCCAAGCAATGCCCTTACATAAGGGGTGTATGCCAAGGACAATTCTGCAAGTTCTTGCTTTTCTTCCTGCGAAAGTACTTCTATTGCCTTGCAGATGTTTGTTACACATTCATCAGGTGATGTTGCTGGAATTTCCTTTATCAAGCGCAACGCATCCAGTATCCTAAGCAATGGGATATTGCTTGAAGTGATAATATTTTCCTGCAAGAGGAAAGAAACCTTCACACCATTTCGGATGGTAGGGCGACGATATTTGTTGGTACCTATTAATATAGATGAACTTATCTGAGTGGTAAGTCCCATAGATGCAAATGCAGCTGTTCCTGTTATGTAACCAACTATTTTTCCATCTTGCTCCAGAAAGTCTTTTACGAGTTCTGAGTCGGAAGGTTTCAGCGTTCCAAATATTGTTTTCTTAGGGATATAGTATTTCCCCTTAGCTATCTTCTGCAATTCGCCTTGGAGCACAAGACGGCTGAGGGCCTTGGCGAGTGCAGGCTGATACCGCATCTCCACACCAAAGTCTCGTGTTGTCAGTACAACTCCAGCAGGAGTTGATGACAATTTTTCTTTTATCTGTCTTGTTATAACCATATTACGTTTCTTTTTTCGATTGCAAAGATAATAAAAAGTCTTGTTTTTTACGTCAAAAACTTGACTTTTTGCGTTTATTTAAACTTTTTTATCCCATTACATCACTATTGTTTCATTCGTTATATACAAAAACAATCATCCCGATAGGCAACAACATACCTATCGGGATTTGTTTATTATCTGCAATTGATGAGAATCCTACTTTACAGTATATTTCTTGCCACCACGGATATAGATACCATCATGTTTTGCCGGGAGCGATACCTTTCGGCCATTGATATCATAAACACCGGAACTGCAAGGCTTAGTAACACCGACAACAGGAGTTAATCCCGAAGTCAAATCATAATCTATTTCACCATCATCAGGGCAATGAATAACCACCATTTCCTGATACCACTGATACTCCTCATCAACGGAGACACCATTATCCGTATATTCCAGAGGAAGGAGGCTCAAGTCGAAATAGCCATCACCTAAACCACCATACCCCCAATTCACTCCTACGTTTCCATCAGCATCATAACCATCCAGCACAAAAGCATGTGAAGATGTCTTGTCGTTTCCCTGCTTATTGGATGTACCGGCATACAGAATAGGATGCCCGGCGCTCAATTCCCGGTAAATGACCTTTCTCCAGGCTGCATCATCATAGTTATTGGTCTGGGGATAATCCTTATAGCCATAATACTGGGTAAGATAGCCGAAATGCTTCTTCATACCAGCCGCCGCATCTGGCAAAGACGCACCACTGCCATCAAGAGAATAATTCATACCAGCCACACAACCGCAATGAAACATCAACTTGGCTACTGCGGCAGCCTGTTCCGAACTGTAGTTATCACCCGAATAAGCAGGCAACATCTCCGTCCACTTATACTCACCCATACTCAGCATAGCAGTACGTTTCTCATCGCCAACGCTATAAGAAGCGACATCCTTGCCACGGGATGGATACTGGTATACATACATAATCTGTGCCATAGCCGTAGCCACGCAACCCACCCAGCAGTTTTTGCCATTCACTTGTGGGCACTGGCTATTGAAAGGAGCATCCTGCCCCCATTTTACGGCAATAAGATGCTCAACACTCGACTTGCAACCTGCAGGGACAACCTGATAACCCGTAGAAGCAGCACGAAGTGAAGCGTCATTAATTCTATCCAAGAACCAGCCCAAGGCAGGATTATCACCAAAAGTACCCTCGTTAGAATAACCTATCACAGCCTTGAACGCATCATCATTGGCGAGAACTACAAATCCGTTCCGATTGCGTCCTACAACCGTATAAGCATCCGTCTGGCGCATAACCCGAAGGCCCTCACCTACTCCTCCACGAGAAGTTTTCCCGCCAACAGAAGGCAAACGCTCCCCCAGCACCTCACTGGCTATCTCCAATTTCTGCTGAAGGCTCCTTTCCTTTGCCTCAGAGCAAAGGAAAGAAGCCAACATCAGAGAAAATATAAAAATCTTCTTCATAAGTCCAAAATCTTTAGGAAATCATTCGATATTTCTACCAAACGCCATACACATTTACAGACTGCTGCTCAACACTGGAATCTATATATCCATTCAGATAGATGTATTTCTGTGTGAAGTCTATATAAGAATAGGTACTATAGCCATATCCACCATACCACATGAAAGAGTTGATATTTACATCTCCTACCGTCCAATTCCACAAATAGTCACCTGTAGAAGAATCAACACCTGCTACGATATAGTTTTGCTTATAAGTCTGATAGTCATATATGGCAGCACCCTTTCCTTCCTCAGGAACCAGTTCTCCGGAGCAATCAGCCAGATTATCGGCATTGAAAGTGCCATCAATCTTGAAATAAAGATCAGCACCCGACCCCAACATATTGGTGATATAAAACTGATTGACACCTTCCAGCTGGTAGATATCAGAATAGGTAACAGGCAAATCTGTGTAACCTGCGTAATAGAACTGCACATTCTCCAGTACTTTCGTCCACTGAGAAACCAGCACCGACGACTGCAGCACCGTACTGCCATCCTGCTTGGTATAAGGATCGGCATAGGCTTCATCGACATCTATCTTGAAACCAAATTTCTTTTTAGGTGTCAAGCCCTTTACAGAAATGGTCAGCGTAGCCTCCTTCTCGCCCTGGGCAAACTCCACCGTAGCAGGCACCTGAATGGCAGCTGTATCAGTATATTCTACCTTGACAGGAACACTCGCAGCCTCAGCGGCTACCTTACGGCAAACCTTCACATCAACGGTTTCCTGGTCTGGAGTAAGAATAAACTCTGCCGCATTGCCGGCATCAAAATACACTCCCATGCAATTATCTGGGACAGGATTTCCTGGCGCATAATCATCGTCATCGCTGCAGGAAGAGAACCCCAACAGGAGACCAGCCGAGATGGCAAGCCCCAAATATCTAAAAAACTTTATATTCTTCATTGTCAATTCCATTTTTAAGATTGAAAAATCTCCTCATTTACTCACTCTTTGCCTCTACCACACTTGTAGGGTCAGGATTCAGTACCACAGCCGGATTAGAACTCTTCTCATATTCAGGGATATAACAATCCATCCATGGAGCCACGAAACCATACTTGGAATTCAAGCGGTGACTCTCCAGAAAGTTGGTACCCGTATAGGTGCGGACAACAGCTATCTTAAGACGCTTATAATCAAAATACAGCAGTCCCTCTCCCCAGAGTTCGATACGTTTCTGAAGCAGCACGGCATCTTCAAGTGATTCGATGTCTGTAGCCTGACACTCATAAGAGCCATCTGTATAGCGATAAGCATTCATGAAATCATTCAAGACGGTCTTGGCAGCATCCACCCCTTCTGTATGGGCAATGGCCTCAATATAGATGAGATACATCTCTTCTACACGCATCAATGGAATATCACACAAACAGCCCACATAGAGGTCAGACAAGTTACCTGAACCCGGATGATATTTCAGGTTGGTGTAAGCAGGCAGTTTAACCCATCCTGCTCCATCCAGCAAGGTAGAATAGCCTGCCGGAACCTCAGCCTTGCCAGCATCCTCAGGGGCAACCCAAGTCTTCTTTCGCCAGTCGGCATCAGGTATCTGATTATAGAGCGAAGCACCTATCATACGGTAAGCCTTGCCATAACCACCCATGGAGAATGCGGTAGATTCAGAAGATACCGTACCCATCCAGGAATAGTACCAGCTGCCCAATTGCTCCTTTGTTCCCAGCGAAGCCTTCCATATCCAGGAAGAATTAGCAGTATTGAAACCTGTCTTCTTATTATACCATTCGCTCTGAGACATTGGCTGGCAACCGGAATTGTCGATGGCAGCCTGTGCGTATGAGGCAGCCTTGGCAAAACAGTCATTAACCGCCGTAATGCTCAAGGCATCATAGCCGTCAGCATCATTCTCATGAGCCAACTGGGCTGTCAGATCATCTGCCGAATCATAAAAACGAGAACCCAGTTCCAACCAGAAGCGTGCCTTCAAACCATCTACCACGCTCTCATCCGGCTGCTCCTTGCCCGTACGCTTATAGCCCTTCAAGTATGCCTCAGCCTTATTCAGGTCGTGCAGGATAAAGCGATACATGGTATAATAAGGTACACGAGGATTGTTCTTACCCTCCTCGCCTGTAGTCTTCTCGGTCACGATAGGCACGGTAAGTCCCATTATCTTGGCTGCTTTGGCATCAAAGTCAGAGAATCCGGTTTTCTTGAATTCAAACATTCTTGCCATATCCAGGTATGCCAAAGCACGGTAAGCATAAGCTACACCGGCAGACGCCTTTGCTGATTCAGATGCTCCTTCCACATCGAGCGACGAGATGATACTGTTGGCATTGTTCACTAAACCATAATAGTAGAAATAGGTGTAATTGAATGGGCTACGGAGTCCCTTACCATTCTCTATAGACGAGAAATAGTCGTAATCTGCATTGTAAACCGGAAAATCCTCTGTCATCACATCACGGATAATCATCTGGCTGGGATAACCGTTGTCGTAAGCCGAACCGTCGCCATACACACCACTCTTTACCATATAGGCACTCAAGCCGGTCAGCAAGCCCTGCTGAGCCGTCTCAGACCCCTGCACCTGACTGCCTGTTGCATAATCCTTTGGCAGTTCCTCCTCCAGACAGCTCTGCATCATCAAGCATGAAGAGAGCACTACTGTGAACAGAGAAACCTTGCGAAATATATTGTTCATCATATAAAATTCTCCTTATCTATATAAAAATCTCGTTATCTAACAGTTTAAAATTGAAGTGTAATACCACCAGAGATGGTACGAACAAACGCATACTGCTCGTTGCTAGGTGAGCCGGTGAAACTTGTACGAGGGTCGAATCCCTTTCGCTTGCTCCACAAATAGACATTGTCTGCCGAACCATAGACACGAACCTTAGTCAAGCCCAAACGACGTGTCAGGCTCTTTGGCAAGGTATAACCGATATTGATGCTCTGCAGGTTGAGATAACTTCCATTAATCAAGAAGCGATCAGAAGATGAGCTTGCATCCGTATCATTATACTGGAGGCGAGGGATGTTGGATTCTCTGTTACTTGGAGACCAGGCATCCAGCATATCCTTATGGAAATTAAAACCTGTCCAGCTATCATAAGGAACACTCATCAGACTCTGATAACCTGAATCGTAAGACTTGCCGCCGATGGAATAAGTGAAGTTCACACCGACATCAATACCTTTAAACGACAACGATGTGCCAAAGCCACCATAAAGATCCGGAGTCGGGTCGCCACAGGCAAAGTAAGAGCCTTCCGACCATTTTGCAGACTTGCCCAGCGAACCATCTTCGTTCTCAACATACCATGTGGATTCTCCTTTCTCATTTACGCCCGCATATTTCTTCAATCTCCAGGTGTAGATAGGCAATCCTTCACCATAATAATAAGAACCGTTATGATAACCGGCATATCCGCTCAGCATCTCGTTCTTGTTCTCATCAAAAAGCTTCGTTATCTCATTGGTATAGTGGGTGGCATTGAGATTGATGTTCCACGCAAAATCCTTGGTGCGGATTACATCTCCTGCAAGATTCAGTTCTACACCACGGTTCACCATGTTACCCACATTAGAGTAATAGCCTGCATAACCCATTGACATAGGCACGCTGATGAAACAGAGCATGTCAGTGGTCTTGCGGTAGAAATACTCCACATCACCGGTCAGACGACCCTTGAAGAGTTCGAATTCAAGACCTGCGTTGATATTGGTATTGGTCTCCCAGGTAATCTTATCATTACCCTTTGAAGCAAAGGTCAGCGCCATGTCGCCATTCATGCTACCGATGCCGTAAGTATCCAGATAACGGTTGTTACCGATGGCATCGTTACCCTGCTGACCGAAAGAGAATTTCACCTTCAGCATGTTGAGCCAAGACTTGGTGCCTGCCATCCAATCTTCCTTGGTCAGTATCCAGGCACCACCGAAAGAATAGAAATCGCCCCAGCGATGGGCTGGAGAGAAGCGGGATGAACCGTCACGGCGATAAGATACCTGACCGAAATACTTGCCATCATAATCATACATGCCACGGAAGAAGAAACCTTCGGTGTTGTAATTGGTCTGATTAGAATATGTCGGCTCATTGGTGATAGCACCTGCCAACTCATGGTTTCCCTTGAAAGAGAACATGTTGGAACGGCCGCCATATACGTATTCATAAGTCTGCTTATAGTTCTCATGACCCAACAACAATGTCATGTTGTGCAGACCAAAAGAACGGGCATAGTTTACCAACTGCTGGAAGTTGACTGTATAATAACGATAATGTCCTACGGTTACCTCACCATTAGGATAAGTCGTTGCACCAAATCCATAATAAGGCTGCTGGGTACTCTGATAGCGATATTCATAGTCATCCACCGTACCGTTCAAGGTAATCTTCAGTCCCTTGACAAATGTTGGGGTAATCTCAGCAAAGCCATTGATACCGAAAGTATTTCCTACAGAATGGGATGCCTGAAGCTGGTCATCCTTCAACTGGTTGAGCTGAGAGAGTACAGGTCGATTCAAGCCTGCATTCATTCCGTTACCATAATCATATATCTTACCATTATCATCGGTCATGATATTGCCATTGCCATCTCTGAGATACAGCGGATAGATAGGAGCGATGGTATTGACCATGTAGAAGGTATTGGTAGAACTGTTGTTTCCATAAGAATCTACCTCTGTGGCATAGTCTGTAACGGTATGGGCATAGTTTACGTTACCACCCACCTTCAGCCATTCATTTGCCTTATAGGTAGCCTTCAGGCGTGCAGTATATCGCTTAAACTGAGATCCGTATGCGATACCTGGGTTATCCAGATAGCCCAATGAAGCATAGAACTGGGAATTGTCGTTTCCACCATTCACATTCATATTATACTCCTGTCGGAGGGTGTTTCGGTAAGCCGCCTTGAGCCAGTCGTCCGGACTAATCGTATAGTCCTTTCCGTTATAAGAGATTTTATTGCCCAATGTGGCATTAGGATTCAGCTTTCCATTATCGCCAATGAGATACTGTCCCTCAGGCACATTGTAGCAGATATAACCCAATCCGCCCTTTTCTGAAGAACCACCAATTGCGTTATTGGCAGCCACATGAGCCGCATAAGCTGACATACCCTTGCCATTGGTATAGTAATTATATAATGACTTATAGTGTGTCTCATAATATTGACCGGGATCGGATATCATATCATAAGTCTGAGAGCCACGGCTATTGCTGCCCCATTTAGCATCAACAGTGATGACGGTCTTGCCCACCTGCGGATTCTTGGTGGTAATCATAATGACACCATTGGCACCACGGGCTCCGTAGAGTGCATTACTTGCCGCATCTTTCAATACGGTAACAGAAGCCACATCCGCTGGGTTGATGTCACTCCAGGAACCATAATAAGGTGCACCATCTACCACGATCAACGGATCCTGACCTGCATTGATGGAGCTGATACCGCGCACACGGATGGTAGGGGTAGAAGACGGATCGCCAGATGTATTTATCATCTGCACACCAGCTACCTGACCATTGAGGGCATCTACCACATTGGTTACCTGGCGCACGGCAATTTTATCTGCATCCACTACACCTGCAGAACCCGTGAAGGATGATTTCTTCTGCTCGCCGTATGCCACCACGATGACCTCATCGAGCTGACGGTCTTGCGAATGCATGTTGACCTTCATTCCCGAAGCCGCCTTCACGGTCTGTGAATCCATACCAAGATAAGAGACTACAATTGTTTCTCCTTGTTTAGCACTCGGCAAGCTGAACTTACCATCAATGTCGGTCACGGTTCCGGTTTTAGAACCTTTCACCATGATCTGTGCACCCACTACAGGGTCTCCATTTTCATCGAAGACCTGTCCCCCGACCTGTCCGGAAGACTGTGCCAGCACTTGCCCCGAAGCAGCCAGCAACAGGGAAGCAAATAAAACCTTCATTTTCATATATCTTCTCTTCTTATAATTATTATCTCTTATAATACTCGTCTCTTTTCCTCTCTTTATCTTGAACACACCTATTTTATATATTGCTACGTTATCCATTACAAGTTTTACATAAAATATGTATTCAGATGCAAAGGTAATACAAAACCCGTTAACTACCAAACAAAATTCACAATAATTGCCGTTTTACATAGCAAAAAGATACATTTTACCATAAAATCAGCGTATTAATGCCATTTTTCAAGATTCAAATTCCCGAAAAAGGCAACAGATTTCTGCCCGTAACACTATTGTCGCAGCTTCGTCAATGCCTTTCAATCTCATTGCAACCCTGGTGTAATAAAACCACCGTACCTTTGCAACCGTAATCAAACGATATAGGTTATGAATACTAAAAGGGGAATTATTGTATTAGGATTGCTCTCGGCGGCTAGCATGCCAACGTGGGCGCAACAGATTAAGGGTGTGGTTATCGACCAGAAATCGAAGGAGACACTCATCGGTGCAGTCATCTCTGTAGAAGGAACAGACGTGAAGGCTATCACCAACATCGACGGAAACTTCCAGATCGATGGATTGAAAAAAGACAAGACATATACTCTATATATTAATTATGTAGGATATAAGACTCAAAAAATTGACGGGGTTCAGGCGAAGGACGCAGACCAGGTGATTGCGCTGCAACCTGATGAACAGCAACTGAAGGAGGTGACCGTTACCGCAGTGGAAAGGCGTAATACGGATGCGGCAATGATACAGGTCGCCAAAAACAGTCCCGTCATCGTGAGCAATGTTTCGGCACAGGAAATATCCCGTACTCAGGATACAAATGCGGGTGAGGTGATACGCCGAGTGCCAGGCGTGAGCCTTATCGACGATAAATTCGTGATGGTTCGTGGATTGTCTCAGCGTTATAACAATGTGTGGGTGAACGGAGGAGCCGTGCCTAGTTCTGAGGCTGATTCAAGGGCATTCTCCTTCGATATCATCCCAAGTTCACAAATCGACAACCTCACCATCGTGAAGTCGCCATCGGCTGAATATCCTGCCGATTACTCAGGCGGTTTCATCATCGTCAACACCAAGGAGATTCCGGCAGAAAACAGTTTCAATATCGCCGTGGGCGGAAACTGGAATACATCTTCTGCCTTTCAGAATTTTTCTTACTCGAAAGGTTCGGGAACTGATTTCCTCGGTTTCGACAATGGCTTGAGAAACCTGAATGGAGGCATTCAGACTGCCTTGAATCCGCAACTCGATGCCAACGGAAAACCGGTGGGCGATTATGCTACTTCGCTCCTGGGAAACGGACTCAACAACGATTGGCTCGTGAAGAACAGGAAGCCTCTGGGCGACCTGAAACTGGCAGCCAGCCTGAACCAGCGCTGGATGCTGGGCGGAAGAACACTCGGCATGCTCGCCGCCCTGAACTATACCAACGAATACCGCACCTACGAGAACATGGAGAACAACCTCTATGGCATCTATGATGCGGCTAACGACAAGCCAAACTATCTTCGTCACTCTGTTGACGACCAGTATAATAATAACGTCAGACTCGGAGCGATGCTCAACTTCACCTTCCTTTCCAAGGACGGCAACCACAAGTATCAGCTCAAGAACATCTTCAACCAGTTGGCTACCAGCCGATATACCTGGCGTGAAGGCGTGAGCGCCCAGTCGAACCTGGAGCGAAGCGCAGAGTATTACTACCGCAGTCGAACTACATATAACGGTCAGCTTACCGGCAAGCACACCTTCACTAGCGATGCCCTTGACTGGAGCATCGGGTATGCGTATGCCAACCGCCATTTGCCTGACCGTCGTAGATACCTCATAGACGATGCTCTCGAAACGGGCGTTTATGCCCTGAGCACCGGCAACGACATATCCCGCGAGTGGACTCAACTCGACGAACACATTCTCTCTCTTGGTGTAAATGATAAGCACCACTTCAAGTTTGGCAACTTTGAGCCAGACTTGCAAGTGGGAGCTTATGGAGAATACCGCAGTCGAGAATACCAGACCCGCAACTTCATCTACAATTGGAATGTTTCAGCTAACAACATGCCATCCGGCTTCCGCCACAGCGACATCCCTACCCTGCTCTCCAATGAGGCGAACATGGGTTACGACAAGCTGTATCTTCTGGAGGAAAAGCAGATGCGCAATAACTACCGCGGACACAACACCTTAGGCGCCGGATACCTGGCGATGTCTCTCCCCTTTGGCAAACTCGGCATCCACGCCGGTGTCCGCTTTGAGCACAACGATATGGAACTCATCTCCAATTCCCGTGACTACGAGAAGAGTGAATCGAGCCGCCATTACAAGACCGATGATGTTTTTCCATCTCTCAATACAACATATAAGATCAGCGACCAGCACCAGGTGCGACTGTCGTATGGCCGCAGTATTAACCGACCAGAATTCCGTGAAGTATCGTCGTCGGTGTATTACGACTTCGACCTTGCCAGCAATGTGCAGGGAAACACAGAGTTGAAGAACTGTTATGTCGATAATCTCGACCTGCGATATGAGTGGTATCCATCCCGTGGAGAGCTCATTTCGCTGGCAGTCTTCTACAAGCACTTCAATTCTCCTATCGAGTGGACCTACACGGTGGCTGGTGGAACAGATCTTATCTATTCTTACAAGAATGCAAAGAGTGCCAACAATTACGGTGTGGAGTTGGACATCAGAAAGAATCTCGGATTCATAGGATTGAAGGACTTCAGCTGGTCGTTTAACGGTGCCCTGATTAAGAGCAAGGTGCAGTTTGAGAAGGGAGCGAAGGAAGAAGACAGACCGATGCAGGGACAGTCGCCATACCTTATCAACACTGGCATCTTCTATAAGAATGAGCCTTTGAAGATGGATATCGCCCTGCTATACAACCGCATAGGCAAGCGAATCATCGGTGTGGGCAGAAGCGAGGGAAGCACGGGCGATGACTCCAACTCCCGAGTACCTCACAGCTTCGAGATGCCTCGCAACACCATCGACCTCTCGCTGGCTAAGAAATTCGGCGACCATCTGGAACTGAAGCTCAACGTAAGAGATCTTCTTGCAGAAAAGATATATTACAAGCAGTTTGCTGATGTAACGTATAGCGACGGAAGCAAGAAGGAAGTTGAAGAGATAGCCAGATGCTACAAGCCGGGCAGAAACATCGGCTTGCAGGCGATATATAAATTTTAAGGAAAGAAAATATTTGATGTTTGTTTAATAAAACAGGAAACAATGATGAACAAGATGTATTTTTATGGATGCATGGGCATCCTCGCAGCATCTGCCATGTTGAGCAGCTGCAGCAGTGACAATGACGATCCGACTCCTTCTCCAAATCCAGGATCAGAAGTAGTTTACAAGTGGACAACCGATGGCGGCTTGAAGGCTTGCGACCACATTCTCTTCGGAACAGATGGCAAGGAGAACGCCAACGGAACAGAAATCGGAAACGGCGACCAGGAGTTCGTCTTTACAGGCAAGCAGACTTTGAAGAAAGGCACTTATCTCCTCAAGGGATGGGTATATATTGCAGATGGTGCTGAGCTCACCATCGAACCGGGAACTATCATCAAGGGCGACAAGCAGACCAAGGCGGCACTCATCGCTGAGCGTGGCGGTAAGCTCATCGCCAAGGGTACAGCCACAGAGCCTATCGTCTTCACATCAGAAGAGGCTGCCGGCAGCAGAAAGCCTGGCGACTGGGGTGGCATCATCCTCTGCGGTAAGGCTAAGAACAACCAGACTGAGCAGCAGATTGAGGGTGGTCCTCGTACCAAGCATGGTGGCGCAGATGATGCAGACAACTCAGGAGCCTTGAGCTATGTACGCATCGAATTTGCCGGTTATCCATTCCAGAAGGATAAGGAAATCAACGGTCTGACCTTCGGTTCTGTAGGTTCCGGCACACAGATTGACCACGTACAGGTATCTTATTCCAATGATGATTCCTTCGAGTGGTTTGGTGGTACCGTGAACTGCAAGTATCTCGTAGCCTACAAGGGCTGGGATGATGATTTCGATACCGATAACGGTTTCTCTGGAAAGGTGCAGTATGGTCTTTCACTGCGCGACAGCAAGATAGCCGATACCTCTCAGAGCAACGGTTTCGAAAGCGACAACTGTGCCGATGGTGCAACCGTGGATCCTCGCACCAAGGCAACCTTCTCTAACATCACCTTCGTAGGTCCTAAGGTATTGGATTCTAAGTTCCAGAACACCACAGACTATATCACTGCCGGAGCATACAATCCAAACAACGGTTCAGCCCTCGGCAAGTTCCAGGCAGCCATGCAGATTCGCCGTTCTTCTAACCTCAACTGCATCAACTCAGTGGCCTTAGGCTGGCCTATCGGTTTGATTATCGATGGCGAGAAGGGAAATACCGTAAAGGATGCCAAGGAAGGCAAATTCAAGCTTCAGAATGTATATTTCGCAGGTATGGACGCCGTTGGTACTGATGCCAACAAGCAGTATGAGGATTACCTCTACGATGCTGCCAACAAGAAGGATCTCGACAAGAATCAGAAGTCATACAGCAACACTTTCTTCTTCTCAGAGCCAAGCAACAAGTATTTTGATTCATGGGCTTCATTGGTTGGTGCAGATGGCTATACTCCTATCGCCGGAAGCCCATTGCTCGGTGCCGCAAGTTTCGCTGGCTGGACAGGTTTCGACACCGTAAGCTACATCGGAGCCTTCGATGGCAGCAACAACTGGATGAGCGGTTGGACCAACTTTGATCCTCAGAATGCGAAGTACTAGAAAAAGATTAGTACCAGAATTAGAATCGCTAATTTCTATTTTGACTATAAGGTTTTCTTTTATTGGAGCATGGCGCAGTGATTTGCGCCATGCTTTTTTTGTTGGGTTATGGAGGGCATTGATTAGAAAACATTTTTATTTTTGATGTTAACAGAAAGTCTTGATTGCAATCAACAGCCACTTTTAGAGTCGTTGAGGCTGCTGATCGTAATCAACAGATACTTTTAACCTCATTGAAGCCATTGACTGCAATCAATACCTACATTCATGTGTCGTTGGGACCTTTGATTGCAGTCAAAGGCTACTTTCAATTGCCGTTGGATGTTTTGATTCCTGATTCCATGCCCGCAAAATGTAAAGATGCCTGCTGATTCCAGTTTATAGCAACTTTTTGTTTCAAAACATCCCAAAAACTAGCATCAAAATCTTTTTTTATAGGAAAAAACTATCTTTTTCTCACAATATGATAAAATTTTCGTAATAAGGTGGCGGTTTTCTCGATAATTTTTATATTTTAGCCATTGCAATCGGAGGAATCCGACAACGCACATAACGAATTGTCAAATTAAAATCTTTAACATCATGAAAGAGATTTCAGACATCAACATCCAGCGCATGAATAACGGTGCGCATTTCACGTTTGTAAGTAACATTCTTGCACGTGCCGAAGCTGACGCTGCCGTCAAGGAAAAGGCTTCGGAACTAGTCAGTAATTTCAAGGCTGCAGTTACAGCAGAAGACGAAGCCTTGAAAATTTCACAGAAAAGTCTCTTGACTGATGATATAGCCAAGGCTGACAACGACCGTGATGCTCTATACGCTGGCTACAAGAAAGCCGTTGAAGGCTTCCTCGCCATGCCGGTTACCGACATGGCGCAGGCTGCAAAGGTCCTATCACAGCACATCAAGGACTACAAGATCAACACCGCCGGACAACTCGACAAGGAGACAGGCCTTCTGGTCAACTTCATAACAGACCTAGAAGGCAAGTTTTCAGCACAAGTCATCACGCTGGGCTTGACGCCATTCGTAACCAACCTGAAGGAAGCCAACGAGCGAGTAAGAACCCTCACCCTGCAGCGCACCAACGAGAAGATGGGCATAACCGTAGGAGCATTGAAGACCGCCCGCACAGCCAGCGACGATGCATATCGCGCATTGGTGAAGATGGTGAATGCCCTCGCCCTGGTCTTTGGCGAGAAGGACTACACCTCATTCATCGACTACGTAAATACGGAAATCACTCACTACAAGCGTGAGGTGCTCAATCAGAAGTCTACCTCCCCTTCCACTTCGGGCGGCTCAACAGACGACAGCAACAAGCCAGGTGGCGGATCAGACTCGTCATCAACCGGCGGAGGCTCAACGACAGGCGGAGGCTCATCTTCTTCTGAAGGAGACGGCGGCGACGTTGGGTTGTAATTAAAATGATAGCTTTTATTGGGTATTCCCCAGTTTTTGCGTTAAAATTTCATAGCAAATTCTTTATTACCAATACTTTTGGTTAATTTTGCAAGCAAACTCATAAAAGAGGGTTCGTCATATACCGATGGCTCACCCTCTTTTGATAGTAATAGTTCACGGATTGTCAAACATTAAAATAGAGTAAAATAAGAAACAGACATTATACAAGACAGAAACGCTAAGGATTGTGCCATTCTCAGAATAGCCATTCCTCAACAGAGACTTTAACCGAGGCTTGCCTCGAAATCTTTAATCCAGCGTTTCCGTTCTATACTTTTTGGATATTGAGCTTTTATGCTCTTGTTCTCTAATCATGAATACCGCCAACATTCTACACACGAGAACAAGCAGGCAGAAAGTTCACGCTCATAAGGCGTGGACTGTTCTGTGCTTGTTGTGTGTACAGGTCACTTGGCGGTAACCTATGATTAGACAAGTATCAGAATGGTTACACGCCTTTTTTTTGCAACTTACAAGTTATGAAACATTTAATTATTCTAAGCAAAAATGTATCAAATTAAGCCTTTCTTACTTACTGATACAAATTGATTTCAAGCAGGCTTTATTCGTATTGCTTATGCATGTTATGTAATATTAATAGTTGTGCCCGACACAAATTAGGGAAATTAATTATGCATCTAAAAACGATTTTAATATGCCTTTTATACATATGTAGTTCACATTGTTTCCAAGTAAAAGCACAAACGAGCAAATGGGATGGAACTCATGAGAAAATAAATAAAGGTATAGGGACAAAGACAGACCCTTTTGTTATTTCTAAAGCTTCACAATTTGCTTATCTCTGTGAAGGTTATGAATTTGAAGGAAAATACTTTTTACTTCAAACCGATATTGATTTAGGTAACAGAGCATGGACTCCAATTGGGGCATTTGAGTCTTCTCCGTTCAAAGGAAATATAGATTTCAATAATCATTGTATCTATAATATGAAGGTATCTGGAGAAAGAGCAATTGGACTTTTTGGATATATTTGCAATGCCTCAATATCAAATCTTGTAATTAAGTCTTCACAAGCCGAAGGAGTAAATTTGATCGGAGGTATTGTGGCTTATGCTAAAGAATCCGATATTAATAACGTAACAAGTTATATAACTGTGAATTCTACTGGAGGCAGAGCATCAGTAGGGGGAATTGTTGGTACATGTGAGAATAGCCATATAAGTAATGTTTTCAACTATGGTTCCGTCTCTAATAATGATAAGGAACAACATGATAATCCAAGAACCAATGCTCAGATTGGAGGAATTGTTGGAAATTCTATAAATTCAACTATTGAAAAATGTGGAAATTTAGGAAAAGTTAATGCATATAGCGTTATGGCAACTGCAATATATTCTGCGGCAGGCATTGTAGGCAATGCAACTTCTAATTCTATCGTAAGATATTGTTTCAATAAAGGTGATGTATCTTGCAATTTAAGATATGTTAGATGGTATAACGATGGTACACAAGCAAGTGTTTCCGGAATTAGTAAAGGCGGCACCCCATATAGTTGCTATAATACGGGAATCATCTCAGGATGTTCATATTGGTCAGGCTCATATGCGTCCATCACTTCTACTGGGGGGTGTGATAATTGCTTTTCTACATGGTCTATTAACGGATGCCAAGCAGATTCGTACACATGTAAATCCGAAAAACTGAACGGAATAAAAATTTCCATTGACGAACTTAACACTATAGGAGTAATTAAAATACTTAATAATGGCGAAAATGTATTCGTTAAAGATGAATATCCATATCTTAACAATGGTACTCCATACATTAATGGATTTAAAAGTTACAAGATTTTAACTGATGATGCTATTAATATTACAACATCTACAGCACTATTACAGGGAGCATTGTGCTTTTCTGGATATTCTGTAGTTCGTAAGGGATTCATGTATAAAAAATGTGAAGATAAGGATTATAAGTGTTCATATTGTTTTGATAATACTTTGTTATTGGATGAATTAATGCCTAACCAAAAGTATAATTATTTTTTCTTCGCAGAATTAGAAGACGGCACACTTATAAAGGGCGATGTCAAGGAATTCACTACAGAACAAATTAAAACAGAGATTTATACTACAGAAATTAATGGAATATCTGAAAATAGCGCAATAATAAATGGAGCTATCATATTAAACAATAATGAATCTTTAGAAAATGTGGGGGTAGAATATTTCACCATAAACGGGGAAATATTACGAAAAACTGCAATTTTAGACACTGATAGATTACCATACTTTGAAATAAAAATAGATGCCTTATCTGCAAGCACTGAATATAAATGTAGATTATTTGCAAAACTAAATGTAGGTACTTTGTATGGGGATTATAATACATTTAAGACCTCGAAATCTACAGGAATCAAATCAGTAGAAATGAACAAAAATAATATATCCGTGCATGGGAATCAAATTATTGTAACAAATGTTATAGGAAATCAATTGGTTATATATTTGTTCAATGGAACTATATACAAAATATTAAAACCCAATGGTGGCATAGTATCATGTCTATTACCATCAGGTAATTATATTGTAAATGGCAACAAGGTTCTAATACCATAGTTCTTACAATGTATGTAAATCATACCGATCTTCACTATAACTATATGAGGGTGCGCCATTAGTCAATGACGCACCCTCGCAATAGCAAAAAACCTATCAAAAAAAGCTTGACAACACTAGCGATGCCGTGACGTTCTCGCCAACTACGCCCGGTCATTCCTCTTCAATTATCCAATCCTCAATATTGCCCTGGGCAGAATCAAAGTTGATACCTACTTTCACTATAGGTTTCCCGCAAAGCGCAAAGCGCTGGGCATAGTTCTTGAGGTTGATTTGCTGCAAAGCCGTCTGGGCATCCCTGTTCAGCTTCAGCTCTATGATATAGAGACGGCTGGTGGTCAGCATCACGACATCTACCCTTCCATTTGGAGTGTGCACTTCTACATCTACCACATAGCCAGTCAAGAGCGAGAAGATGATAAACAGCATCTGCTGGTAATGACCTTCGTGGTTGGTGACATTGCTATATGGCACAGTTCCCAGAAAGGTCTGGAGCAGCTGTAATGCTCCGTCCATATCATCCTGACGGATAAGCACAGACATCTGAGCGATGGTGACATCTCCATTCTGGGCAAACATTCCTTCCAGATAGTTAGGAAGAAGACTCTCGAACAATCCTACTTTGATTTCCTTGTTCGGCAAATCAAGAGTATAGAGCTTGCTGGTCTTGTCATAATCTTTGATGGTAAGATAGCCACTTTGGTATAGCAAAGGGGTTATGGCCGTCATGTTCTCTGTCGGGGCATCAAAGGCTGATGATTTGGCATACATCTTTCCAAGAGTTGCCGGCAAGACATGAAACTTCCGCATCATGTTAATCAGGTAGGTTGGAGTGCCGGAAGCGAACCAGTATGAACCGAAATCCTGATTGGCAAAGCAGTTGAGCAGACTGAACGGATTGAATATATCTGACGATTGGGCAGAGAAATGATAACCATCGTAGTTCATTTTCAGTTCTTCGATGGCAGTTTCTCTTGTGGAGCCTAGCGATTTTGCCAATTCATCAATGTCGTCCGACATCTGGGTGAGCAGCTCCTCCTTGGTGATTCCACATATTCCCGCATATTCCCTGTTCATCGAAATATTGGTGATATTATTCAGTTCGCTGAAGATGCTGAGTTGCGAAAACTTGGTGATACCGGTGAGGAAGACAAAGCGGAGATATGGGTCGCAATCCTTCAATGGACTATAGAAATTACGCATGATATTGCGAAGATCCTTGAGATTATCATCCTCGTGTGCTACATCAAGAAGAGGAGCATCGTATTCATCGATGAGCACGACCACCTTCTTTCCCGTTCGTCTGTACACATTCATAATCAGGTTTGCCAATCTCACATTCGGATCAACAGCATCATTTTCTATACCAAACTTCTTTTCATTCAAGCCAATGATATAGAGCAGGTATCTTTCCAGTTGCTCCTTCTCCATGTGTTTGCCCATAGCCATACTGAAATGGAGCACAGGATATTCTGTCCAATCCTGCTCCAGCTTTTCAATTGCAAGTCCCTTAAAGAGTTCTTTCTTTCCTTCGAAATAACTCTGTAAAGTAGATACAAGCAAAGACTTTCCGAAACGGCGTGGTCGTCCCAGAAATATATTGTTGCTGTCAGAATGTGTCATGCGGTAAACATATTCTGTCTTGTCGATATAGAGCCGGTCTTCCGTGCGAATCTTATCGAAGGTCTGTATTCCTATAGGATATCTTTTTCTTGCCATAATTCTACGCTTGATGATATTACAACTGCTTATCTTGCATAAAGCCACTGCAAAGATACGAAGTTTTTTCGGAAACTCTATTAAAAAAGAAGAAATATTGGGTTATCATTTTCAATAATAACTCTCGGGAAGATATTTATCTCATTTTTTCCAAAACAAAAAAGAACTTGAAGAAGAGATTTCATATTTTGCCTACATGTTTCAAAAAGATGCATATCTATCTTCAAACGTTGATGTCCTGAAACAGGACATCAACCTTCATCTGTCTTAATCCATGAACTTAATCATGTCCTGGCGTCTTGGCTTTGCCTCTGGCGATTCGTCAGGATAACCCAGGGCGATGCAGTAGAGCAGTTTGTAATTCTTGGAGAATGCCATGCGGTCGAGGTAAGGCTTGGCTGACGGAGAATCCTGTATCCAACGGGCTGAACTGCCCAGGCAGCAGGAGCCGATGCCCCTTGCCCATGCTGCAAGAATGATATTCTCACCAAGTAAGCCGCAATCAATCTGCGCCATATCATAAGTCGTATCGTAGGCGATGCAAACCACGCATGGAGCATTCACGAAGATGTTCTTGAAGCCCTTGCGCTCTGCTATCTTAGGATTATCCTTTACCACGGCTTGGGTGATTGAATCGATGAGAGCTGGAGAATCTATCACTCTGATTTCGTACGACTGCAGGTTCTGTCCGTTTGGCGCTTGGATGCCGCATTTCAGAATCTCGTTCAGGGTATCTCGGCTGATGACGGAATCCTTGTAAGCACGAATGCTTCTGCGACTCATCATCAAATCGGTTACCACACTTGCAGAGTCAACGCTGGTCGTTGCTTCCGGCTGTCTGTTCTCGTTGCAGGCAGTCAACATCAGTGCAGCTGCCAAACCTAAAAAAATCTTCTTCATATTACTCATGATTAAACTTATATTGATAATTAGTATTTATCCACGTAGCGTTATTAGTATATACCGTGCAAAGATAGCAACAAATACTGGTATTCAAGAAGATACGTTATGATTTTTAAGAGTTTTTATCGGTCTCTCCGCCATTCTTTTAACAAGTATATATCATAATAGCCAAACATTTTCCACCTATTTTGCTAGAATTTCCCAAAAACTTCGTATTTTTGCAATGGCTTTATGCAAGATAAGCTGTTTATAAAATCATCAAACGTAGAATTATGGAAAGAAAAAGTTATTCTATAGATATAAATCGCATTGCACAATATGCCATGTATGCATATTGCATTTTCGCATTGTTTTCGCTGGCATTTTCTGTTTGCAGACAAGCGGGCTTATCCTTCAGAACAAGTCCCATCCTGATTCCAATAAGTCCCATCCTGGTTACCATCAAGCAACTGGTCTTGCAGCTCGCCCCTATAGCTTTATGGGGAATATTCCGCTACACGCTACCGGCAGGCGTAAAATTGCTACGACGCTGCAGCGAGTTGATGGTACTTTACTATGTGCTCTCATTCATCCTGGGCCAATGCTTCAATCTTCATCTCGTAACGATGATGCAGAACGGACAGATTAACCTAATGGCTTCCATACTCACCTGGACAGAAAGCACGATGGGCCTGATTTCCGTCATCGCCTCCCTGGTAGCCGGCTGTCATCTGTGCAGCAAGCACAGGGGCAACATGCGCAAACTGGGCATAGCCCTT
>ERZ1026864.502-NODE-502-length-22331-cov-8.143787_pt1 | contig 22331 bp, 29 predicted proteins | sample MGYA00380162_ERZ1026864 | MGnify/ENA primary metagenome ERZ1026864 (study PRJEB33269, sample SAMEA4719798) | human gut metagenome | biome: human-associated habitat; feature: organic feature; material: feces | place: Cameroon | collected 2013-10 ... | reverse complement strand
GTATAAGAGACAGGTAAGGGATTTGATTGACTTATTAAACAAGGAAAATGCAGAAAATGTTTTTATTTCAAATAAAGACATTAGATTACATGAGTTTAAACCAAAACATGACAATCTCATTAGAAAATCCACGTATTCCATAAAAGAGGTACACGATAAGGTTCAAGATGTTTTATTTGAGAAAGATAAAAGACTTGCAAAAGTTGATTTCGATGGAGATTTAATTAACGGCAATAGTCAAAGATACCAGACATTTTTTACTAAAGGTTGTAAATGTGTAGTCTGTGGAATTGAAGGAAAATATTTTGCAAAAGAAAAATTCGCAGATCAATCAACATATCATCTGAATTTGTATGCAGTTGATGATAACGGTGATGAAATTTTAATGACAAAAGATCATATTATACCTCACTCAAAAGGTGGTATTGATGATATTAGTAACTATCAAACAATGTGTAAGCTTTGTAATGAAGCAAAAGGTAACAAATTAGAAGATTAAAGAAGAAAGGAAAAATAGAAAAGTTCCTATAGGATAAAGTGCGCACTACTTACTAAGGTAAGAGGAACTTGGAGAACAAAGAAAGAGCATTAGCACATGTAGAAAAGATTGAGTGGATCAGACCGATTGAAGGAGCTGATAATATTGAACTCATTGGAGTTTTAGGGTGGGTTTGCATCGCTAAGAAGGGCGAGTTTAATGTAGGAGATATGGCTGTTTATATTGAAATTGACAGCAAGTGTCCTGAAACAGATGAGAGATTTGCATTTTTAGCAAATAAGAAATTTAAAGTAAAGACTATGAAGCTTGGTAAATTCAAAGTAATTAGCCAGGGGTTAGCCTTACCATTATCACTTTTCCCAGAATTGCAGGATAGAAATATTGGTGATGATGTCACAGAAGTTTTGAAGATTACATACGCATCAGAAGAGGATGCTGCAAGAAAGACTAATAAGATTGATCCAAATGCTAAATATAAGTCAATGGCAAAGCGTAGACCAAAGTTATTCGCTAATCCAATTGTAAGAAGAATTATGAGATACAGTATTGGTCGAAAAATCATGTTTATGCTGTTTGGTCGAAAGAAAGATAATCCAAAGAAGTTTCCAGATTGGATTGTAAAGACGGATGAGACGAGAATTGAGAATGCACCATTTTATCTTCAGAGTACAGAGAAGTGGATTAAGACTGAGAAGTGTGATGGTACAAGCTGTACATTTGCAGTTGATAGATTGAAGAAGGGTAAGAATAAATTTGATTTTATTGTATGTAGTAGAAATGTAAGACAGGCTGATAGAGAACAGGCTTGTTATCACGAGTCAAATATTTATTGGGAATTGGCTGATAAATATGATATTGAAAAGATTCTTACACAGTATGCAACAGAGAATAATTATAACAGAGTTGTGTTACAGGGTGAAGGAGTTGGCTCAGTTCAGGGCAATCCATATAAATTTACAGAGAATAAGTTATTTGTATTCAATCTAATTATTGATGGTGCAAGACTTGGAACTGTAGAAATGGCTGATTTCTGTAAAAGTCATGGTTTAACAAGTGTACCAATTATTGATACGGCTTATGAGTTACCTAAGACTATGGAAGAGATGAAACTTGAAGCTGATGGATATAGTGAGTTAAACCCAAAGGTTAAGAGAGAGGGTTTTGTATACAGAGATATTTCAGGACAAAAAAGTTTTAAAAATGTAAGCCGAGAGTATTTATTAAAACACAACGGATAGGAGTTATTTATGAATAAACCTACAATGTGGGTACTCGTTGGGCTGAGTGGCAGTGGCAAATCAACCATTGCCACTCACATTGCCAATGAGAATCCAAACATAATAATTGTATCATCAGATGCAATTCGTGAAGAATTGACTGGTAATTACGAAGATCAAGAACACAATGAAGAAGTGTTTAAGATTTTTCACAATAGAATCCGCAAGAATTTGGAGAATAAAAAGAATGTAATCGCAGATGCAACTAATATAACAATGAAATCTCGTAGAGCAATTATGATGAAAGTGAATGGCTTGGATATTAGAAAAGTGTGTGTAATTATCCCAAAACCATTTGAACAATGCAAAGAAGATAATTTATATAGGAAACATCCTGTACCTGACTTTGTGTTGGATAAGCAGATTAGAAAATTTCAGATTCCGTTCAAGGAAGAGGGTTTTGATGAAATTATTTTTCACAATTTATTAAATGAATACGAACCAAATGATATTCCAGATATGAGAGGATTTGATCAGAAAAATCCACATCACACGATGGACTTGTTTGAACACTGTAAATATGCATCAAAATTATTTTGTACAAAATATTCTTATCCTGCAAGATTTAGAATAGGTGCTTTGTATCACGATTTAGGTAAATTAAGTACACAAACATTTGATGAAGATGGAATAGCTCATTATTATCAACATCATTGTTACGGTTCATATCAATATATGACAGCCATGTATCATGTTGATTCTGATGTTGTCTTAGATATATGTTTTCTTATCAATTATCATATGATGCCTTTTAGTTGGGATACCGATAAAGCAAAGCAGCGTTGGAAAGAAAGATTTGGGGAATATAAATATAAGATGCTTTTAGATTTTAACGAATGTGATAGAGCGAGGTAAGTGTATGTGCAATCGTTGTGATTATGACTCACCAGACAATCGAATATATGTAGATCCATTAACTAATGAATATTATTTGGATATAGAAACATCTGAATGGGATGAGTATGATGATGGATTTGTTCATCAAAAAGAATATATTACGTATTGTCCTTGGTGTGGCAGAAAATTAGGAGAATAAAGATATGAAGATAGAATTAATCAAATTAAAATTCAATGATACTCATTCATACAAGTATAAACCATTTACGCATTGCTGTGATGAAATTCAAAATGATAAAGCTATTGTATTTACAGGTGAAGATTTAGTTCATAGTGATGATTGTTGGGATGACGAAAGACACATTCCAAGATTCTGCACTTCACATACAGAAGTCATCACATCTTATGAAGATGAATGGGAACAGACAGACAATTATCCAATTCAGTTTTGTCCTCATTGTGGCGAAAAGATTGAGATTTCTGTTATAGAGGAGATTGATGTATCTGATAAGTATGATGAACTAACTAAGCAGCGTGAGGAATTATGGAAAAAGTGTCAGAGAACAGATAGTAAAAAGGAAGAACATGAGCTGAGAAAACAGGTTAGAAAGTTGGATGACCAGATAAATGACTCCTATGAGTTGGACGAGTGGAAAGGAGAAGATTAGAATGGTACAGAAACAGAAACGAGTTCAGTTATTCGAAAATGAAGATGTTCTATTAGAACAACGTGGTAATAGATATTATCTATCTCTGTATGATAAGGAAGGAAAATTTCAGAGAGAAGTTACTATTAATGTGAAAGATGATTACAAGGTCGGACTTTGTAATGGTAAGTAAAGGAGATTATTATGGCAGTATTTAAGAATTTCAAAGATAATGAGCTGATTGTAAGCTGTAAATGTGGATGTGATGAAGGTATTCATTTTAAGATTCATGATTATGAAGATGGTGATTATGCTTTCTTAACATATACAAACGGTAATTTTTATACTCAGCAAAGATCGTTTTTTGAGAAGTTGAAGAAAATTTGGGCGATTATCAGGAACAAAGATTTCTATTATTCTGATATTGTGCTTACAAAGGATGATTTTAATGAGTTTAAGGAATGGGTAAACAGAAAGTAGGTTTGATATATGAGAGACGAAGAAACAAGATTGTTATTTCAGGCATTGAGTCAGATTTTAGCCAATCAGGATGACATTAAGAAACACTTAGGACTTAATAGACTTGATTCAGAATATGGTTGGAATGATGAAGATACAATGAAATTATCAAGAGAGTGTTCAGAAACAGCAGATGATTTTGAACATAATGATAATAATTCTAGTAACTATTGGTAAGTAAATTCAGGATTCTTTTGGTTACAAAGAGAGAATGTTAAAACGAGGTGAATGATTAATGTCTTTAGTATATAAAAATGACACATACAGCTATAATGGCGAATGTGAAATAGGTTCATTAAATAAATTTGCACAAGCAGAAAGAAGATTATCAACAAAGAAACAAGCATTAGAAGACATGAAGAATGAATATGACCTTATTGAACAACAGGCATTTCGCACTTATAAAGAGAACATTCAATATATGCTACTTGATCAGCCGTCTACGATTAAAATGTGTAGAGAATGGCTAAATATGTTATCAAAGAATCAGGATACTGATGGTAATAAGCTTGATAAAAGAAAGAAGTATAAAGAAAAGGAAACATATGATTGGTATATTGATTATATTAAAAAGCTTCTTGATATTAAGTATATGAATAATGTTAAATTCATTGATTTTAATTTTGGTCAGGCTACTAATATTCAGTTTGAATATAAAGAGCATAATTGGTATTTAGAAATTCCTCATATTAAAGCTATCAAATTAGATGCATATAAGAATTATGGTGGTAGTGTATTTAAACTTGCGTTAGTACACAATGATATAGAACATAGTTGTAGTTGGTCGCAGTTTGGTTCTACATATGAGGAAGATGAATTAAGAGATATTATGACACAAGGTATTGAGAAATATTGCAATTAGTGGGAGTAACTTCACAAGAAAGCAACATATCATCTGGTTTTATGAAAAGAGGTGCTAAATGGATAATTATAAAGTGCTTATTGATTCATCTGAATTACAACAGAAAGTATTGGATTATATTGCATCGGAAGAATTTGATAAGATGGTTGATTCTACTGTATTTAGAGATAACAATCAGTGCAAATTGGCTATTATTCACGGAATGTCTATTGCGTCTATGTTGACATGTAGGTGTGAACCATTTTGTATAAATTTTAAGAAAGAAGAATTTGAAGATGACAAAAGACCACAATGCTGCATAGATCACGATAAGTATTTTTCAACATGTGACACTTGTGAGTTTGGAGAATAACAAAAAATTATAAAGGAGAATATTAAATATGGAAACAATTTTAAGATTATTAGCAGAGAACCCTGAGAATTTAGGCGAGGTAGTAAAGAGTTACATTACAAAGTACAAAGAGCCTGTATATGATGTTTTGAAGGAGCTTATGGTAATTATGAAAGATTATTCTGAGAACACTGAGTATCCTGCTATTTGTGCAAAGATTAAGAAGAATACATATGATGCATATGTAAATGCTGGTTTTACAGAGGATCAGGCATTAGCACTTATGATTAACGATAACATTCGATTAATGGAGAATATTAAGAAGTCAAGTAATAGAGTTTCTGCAAAGAAGGACAAGTAAATGTCAATAGGTAATGGAAGAAAGACGTATTCATACAGCACATTAAAATCTATGACAAAAGATGAGCTGATTGAAATTATTCGCTACTTAGAAAGTAATCTCAGAAATGCTCATGAGACAAATGATATTCAGTATGAGAATTGTAAGAGGTTATTGAGCGAAGAGAAAAATAAAATTCTTGATGAAGTTTTGCATACTTGTGACATTGAGTGTGGATTATATAGTGGAAATGTTAAGAATCTTACAAGGCACGTTTTGATGAGAGTGTTGGAAAAGTTAAAGGAGAATATATAAATGAACGAAGAATTTTTATTAATCGTAGAAAGCTTAGAAAAGTATAAAGATCTTTTAGAGAGTAAGAATGATGAAGTTTGCGATGGAATGACTGATGGCGAAAAGAGAGCATATCAGTTAGGAATTACAAATATGTATGAGATGCTGCGACAGATTGTTGAGCATGATCGTAACGAAGGTAATTATAACGTATTTGTTCCTGAAATTAAAGAAGAAGAATCTGGTGAATATGATTTAGAAGATTTTGTTAAATGGGATTCTAAGAATAGAGAATAAATAAACAAGGAGAATATATCAATGAATGAAGAAATTAAGAACAATGAAGTAGTAGAAGAAATTAATCCAGTAGATGAGTATTTGAATAATTATAAGGAACAGAAGCTTGCTGAATTTTGTGTTCAGAAAGATAAAGAGATTGCAAGTCGTAAGGAAGAAAGACAGAAACTCATGGAACAGATTTCAGATATGAAAGTTACGGTTAAGCAGCATGATGAAACATGGAAAAATATGGATAGTTTGTATGCCAAGATTAAGGAATTATCTGTAAATGATTATTTGAAGTTATATCATATGATGAATAACGATATTGCAGGAAATTACTCAACAATTACAACTGTATATCCTAGTAGTGTTAGTATTAATGGCAATTGGTAAAATAAGAGTACATGAATTTGACATTTCTTGGTTGTGGAGGTAAGGAATATGAGATTTGAAAAAGAGACAGAGAATAAAATAAGAGAAGCGTTCCGTCAGGAAGATTTTCAAAATTTTATGTTTGAATCGGTATTTGGTGAGTCAAAAGATGAAGATAATGAATTATATAAAAATGTATGCAAATGGGAACTTGAAGAGGTAGAAGATAGATTGGTCTATTTAGTAAAATCTCATATTCATCACAATGTTCCTATTAATAGAAATGCTATCGTTACTTTCGTTATTGAAAATATAGCAGAAAATCTTGGTAGTGATGATTTAGATTGCAAAAATATAAAATTCTTTGCTTTCTGTAACCATTTATACTACATAATTTTTGATATTGTTACTAAGCCATATTTTATGAAAGATGTAATGGATAAGGGCAAAAGACAGAATTGAGATAAAATAGAGAATATATAGTTGGAGGTGAGAAAGTGATTCAAGTAATTGAAACAAATTTGAGTATTGATAAAGATAATATCATAAGAGATCATCAGTCACGAATTGTTGAAGTTGAAGATTGGGATACATACTGCAAAGCATTTGAAGAATACAATGGCGAAGCTGTTTATTTCAAGTCCAAAACTATGCCTGGTAACAGTATCTTATCGAATTGCATAATGACAGATTTGATATGTGATGATATTCATTTATCTTGTATGGTCTTACATCCATCAGGTTTTATTACGAAGAAACTTGCATATAGAGTTGTTTTATAATCTATGATTCATTCGAGTCACAATTTCCCATAAAAATGAAAATCGAATAGAGAATAAGTAAGTGAAGTAGTTCAGTGGAAATCACTGTTTCATGCGAAATTCGAGGAGGTGAGAATATGCCAACAGGCTATACATCATTTATACAAGATGGTGATATTACAACAGGAAAAGACTTTTTAAAGCTTTGTCTTAGAAATTTTGGTGTGGCTATTAGTATGAGAGATGAGCCATTATCAAAACCAGTTCCAACTCAGTTTGAACCAAATCCTTATTACAAGAAAGATTACGAGGAAACGGTTGAGGTTCGTAACAAATATAGACAAATGACTTTTGAGGAAGCAAAGAAAGAACTTATTGAAAAGCATAAAAAAGATATGGAATCAACAAGAAAGTCTCTTGATAAATACATTGCAGAAGACGAGCGATATATGAAAGTTAGAGATGAAATTGAGAAATGGATTCCACCAACATCTGAGCATGAAAATGTTAAGAAGTTTGCATTAAATCAAATTGATATATCGCTAAATACAGATATAAGAGAATATTGTAATAATGAACTAAACAAAGATTTAGATATTAGCGATGAAGCAGTTTATTCGTATATGAATGAGATCAATGAGTTTTATGAAAATGATGTTGCTAGAGCATATAAAAGATGGCAAGAAGAATTAAAAAGAACTGCTGATAAAAATATGTGGATGAAACAATTCTTGGATAGTTTAGAGAATATCTAATCAGTCTTGAACAATTCAGTTCAAAAATTCCGAAACAAAATGTCACGAATAATATATAAAAAACGTGACAAATAAGAGAATGAATAAATGCAGAAAGCATTTGTATGGGTGGAAGAACAGCATACCCTTGAGATTGTGTACTCAAAAATCACTGTTGAAGATAGATTTTACATAAATTTATTTTCTGTGTTCCGTCCATTTGGGCGTTTAGATAGATTGTTTTACTAACAATATTTACATAAATTTTTAATTTTAAGGAGGACAAGTAATTTGGCAAAGACAAAGGAAAGAAAAGCATTAAAAAAAGGTAAGGCATCATTTAATCTTATTGGTCGTGTAAAAGTAACAGACAAGACATTCAATCTTGACAATAATTATGATTCTGGTTGGACAGATAATAGTATGTATGTAGGTGTTGATTGTGGAAATGGTAACACAGTATATGCAGAGATGAGAAGTGGTTTTTATTCTGATCCTGATAAGGAGAGTATTATTCGTGCTTACAGCAAGGATGAGAAGGACGATGCAGGAAAGAGTAAGTCAGTAGAGATTGCGTGGGAGGATCGTCTTGATGAGTCTCTGTATGATAGCATTTCAGATTCTTCATTCGTAACAGTTGGTGTTGAGAAAGATGTAAAGGATAAGACTGTATATAAGAAGTTCCTCACAGCTTATGATGCAGTAGAGTATCTGAGTGAGCATCTTGAAGATGGAATGATTGTAAATGTAAAGGGTACAATCGGTTACAACGAGTATGAAGGTAATGTTTCTACGAAGAAGGAGATTACATCTATTGTACTTTCAAAAATTGACGATGAGGCAGATTTCAAGGCTACATTCTCACAGACAATTCTTGTTGATTCAAAGAGTATCGGAAAGAAGAATGATGATAAGGGTACTATGGAGCTGGCAGCATATGTTGTTGACTATGTTGGAAAGCCTAAGATTGACGGAGAGAAGATTGAAGTTAAGAAGAATGTTACATACCCTAAGACATTTGAGGTTGCTATCAATGAGAATCCAGAGATTACAGCTAAGATGCTTCAGAGATTTTTCAAGCCTAAGAAGGGCAAGATTACTGAGATTACAGTCACGGGTAATTTAGTAGAGGGTGGATCTACTGTGAATATTACAGAAGATGATATTCCTGATGATATTAAGGAACTTATTGAAATGGGACTGTATTCAGAAGAGGAAGCAGAGAAGAAGATTGCAGTAGGTAATGGTAATCGTGAGAGAAGAATGATTATTGTAAAGCCTGACATTACATATGTGGGAACTGGTGATGACAGAAAGCCTACTGTAGCATTTGAAGATGGCAAATATGACGAGGATGACCTTTATTTCTATGAGCAGGCATTACTTGATGCAGGTGCAGAGCCAAGTTCAGATGATGATACAGATTCAGAGAGTGAGGAAACTTCGTCAGAAGATGATGATCTTCTTGCAATGCTCGAAGGCATGAATTAAAAAATACGCTTGCCCTGTTTAATACAGGGTGAGCAATTTATCAAAAAAAATACATTTTAGGAGGACAAAAAATTGGCGTTTAGAAAAGCAAGAGAAGCAAAGATTGGTGGAAAGTTTTTAGCATATGGTTATGAGGGTTCTGGTAAGTCATGGTTTGCACTTACATTTCCAAAGGTTGCATGTATCGACTCAGAGACAGGTATTGCTCACTATGAGGGTAAGGATATTACATTAGCAAATGGTAAGACTTACAACAATCTTATTTTAGTAGACGACACATCAGATCTTGATGATTTAGAGGACGATATTGATGAGGCAGTAGATTCAGATGAGATTCAGACACTTGACATCGACTCAGAGACTAAATTTTACGCAACAATGCAGGTTGGAGCTACAGAAGTTGAAGAGAAGAAAGCTCGTAGAAAGGGTGGAGATGTTGACGATACAGTAGTTTCTCAGAGACAGTGGGGACGTATTAAGATTATTAACATGAAGCTCCAGCAGGCAAAGATTGATCTTTCTGCAAAAGGTAAGCATGTTGTGTCAGTTGCACAGGCAACAGAAGTATACGAAGGAACAGGTGATAACCGTAAGTTAGTTGGCATTAAGCCTGATATGCATAAGTCAGTTAAGTTTGATTATGATACAATTCTTGAGTTCTATAAGGAAGAGAATGGTGAGGATGTCCGTTATTTTGCAAAGGTTAAGAAGGATAGAACAAATGTAACTAAGGTTGGACAGATTATTGAGAATCCATCTTATGATATTTGGAAGGATTATTTTGAGTCAATGCATGATCTTGAGACAAATGAGACATCATACAAGAATGACTTAAAGACTTCTACAGATTCTATGGTTGATAAGGCTGAGAAAGCAGAAGAGTTAGCTACTGAATTTAAAGATGTATTAAAGTCACTCAAGGACAACAAGGATGCTTTACTCAAAGTAAATAAACAGATGAAGGATAAGGATGTTTCATTAAAGAATCTTGAAATGCAGTCACCAGATACTCTTACAGAGTTAATTGATTTTGCCAAGTTACAGTTAGCCTAATTAAAATTATGCTCCGACAGGTTAATTGCCTGTTGGAGTTTTTAAGAAAGGATGATTTGGTAAATGAGAAATGTAAAAAAGAAAGATAACGAGCAGTGGATTGAACTATGTGAGTATGTGAAGAAAGAGATTCTTGAATACGATGATAATATGAAATTCCCACAGTATCTCGCATTAAAGTTACAAGGTATTAAACGTGGCGAACATATAGCGAATAATAATCACGAAGCAAAAGCTAATTATGATGATTACACCATTTTATGTACTTTTAAGCTATGTAAGAGAAAAATTGTTACATATTTACATGAAAATGAAAAGAAAATCAAAGATGAAAAACACAAAATCAATCTTATTATGAAAATGATTGAGCCTGAAATCAATGATGTGTATTTGAGATTACAGAATGTTAAAAAGACTGAGGAGAGAGTTGAATCTAAAGACTTCAATAATCAGAGTAATGAGAATGCTGGATATGTAAAAAAGACTAAAGAGACAAGCGACAGAATGAAGAAACTGTTTTGAGGAGGTACTAATTGGCTGAGAAAAAAGAGAATAAAAAATTGACTCCTTATCAGGAAGAAGTATTAAAATGTGCAAAACAGATTCGAGAATACAAGATAATAGCAGAAGCTAATATAGTTGCTATTTTATATAAACAACCAGAATTGATTTTTGATTATACATTGCAGCTTGAAGATTTTAGTGAAAATACATGGCGTGTTTATTGGCAGATTGCTAATGACATTATTGTAGTGGAGAAAAAATCTGTATTGGATGATATGACCGTTGGTTTATATCTTGAAAAACATCAAAAGCTCAAAAAAGAATATGAGGATTATGGTGGGTATGAAACAATTGATAAAGCCAAAGAGTATGTAAACATCAATAATATGGATGGATATGTCAAGGAACTATACAAATGGAAGACAGTTTTAGAAATGTTGAAAAATGGTTTCCCTGTACATAATCGTATTAATGAATTCTGTGACATGTCTTTGGATGAAATATATGAAGAGTATGAAGCAATGTTAAATCATATTTTCATCAATGCGGACGATGATGTACAGTCATATTCATTAGCTGATGGCATTTATGATTTGATTGATGAGTTAGATGCAGGAATCGCAGTTGGTCTTCCTTATAATAATATGGATATTCTCAATAAGGAAACTGGTGGTCAGTTACCTGGTAACATAACACTGATTGGTGGACTATCTAATATGGGTAAAACCACATTAACAAGATCAATGTTAATCCCAAGTACGATTAAATATGGGGAAAGACTTGTTATAGCTGTAAACGAAGAAGGAATTCGTAAATGGCAGAGAGAATTGCTTGTATGGGTTGCAAATAATATCTACAAACAAGATCTACAGAAGTTCGTTGTAAGAGATGGCAAATATTCAGATGAGACAAAAGATTTGTTAAAAAAATGTGCAGATTGGATTGTTGAAAAATCTGAGAATAACATGCTTACCCTTATTCCATTTAAAAGATATAAGACTCAAAAATTCATAAAAGTTCTAAAGAAATATGCAAACCTCGGTGTTAAGTATTTCATTCTTGATACATATAAAGCCGATTCAGGCAGTCGTTCCGATAAGATGTGGTTAGATATGCAACAGAATATGGTTGATATTTATGACACAATTAAGTGCAAAGAAGAAGGTGGTTTGGAAGTTCATGTAACTATTACATTCCAGTTGGCAAAGTCTTCAGCACGTCAGAGATTTTATAGTCAAGATAATATTGGTATGGCGAAAAGTATTGTTGATCCTGCGAGTACATGTTTAATGTTGAGAGATGTATTTGAAGATGAGTATACAGGTGAGAAAAATGCTCTAAAGGTATATAGATTTGATGGAAAAAACAATAAATCAAAAATACCTGTCAAGCTGGACGAAGGTAAGCATTATCAGCTTATTTTCATTTGTAAAAACCGTGAAGGTGCTGCAAGTAGTATACAGATTGTGTGTGAGCATGATATGAGTAGAAATATACTGAAAGAAGTTGGTTTTACTTCTGTTCCAGTTGATTTTTAAATTTGTGATGAAGGCGGTGAGCGTGTATTAATGCAGATGAACTAAAGGAATACATTATAGAGAATAATTGTATAGAACAGATTTTATTATCGTTGGAGTGTCATGGACTACACGAATATCCTACTGAATGGAGAGCCGCCTTACCACAAGGCAATAATAAGACTGCTATATGCGTAAAGAAAGATACATTATCAGTAGCAATTAGAAGTTCGGAAGAAAATAAACGTGGAGATATTTTTACATTGGTTATGACAATAAAAGGTATATCTTTTGGGAAAGCTAATAAATATCTCCACAATATTTTAGGCTTGAAATATTCATATAGCAAGGGTGACAACAAAGATAATAAGAAAGATCCATTAGCAATCTTCAAAAAGGTGAAACGCCAAAGATATACAATTGATAAAGATGTCCAAGTGTATGATGATTCATGTATGAAAGAATATACTGATTTGCCTTATATTGGGTGGATTCGAGAAGGTGTACTTCCGTTCGCTTGTAAAAGATTTAATATTGGATATTCATATGATAGAAAACGAATTGTCATTCCTGAACGAAAGTGGGATGGAGATGACAATGAATATATAGGTATCAGTGGAAGAACCACTGTACCAAATTATGAGATGTTTGATATTCCGAAGTTTTTTAAATTATCCAAAACATATCCAAAAGGAATAAATGTATATGGATTAAATGAGAATTATCAAACAATTCAAGAAGCTGGTTTGTGCGTTGCATTAGAAGCACAGAAATCAGTGCTTAAAAGGTATTCACGAAAAGATGGTACGGCTGTTGCAATAGGAAATTGTGAATTTACAGAAGAACAGGTTAGGATACTGATTAGCTTGAATGTAGAAATTGTCGTGGCATTAGACGAAGGAATTGATATAAACCATATTAGACAGGAATGTGATAAATTTTATCCTATTAGAAAAGTAAGTTACATATATGATCGTTGGGATTTGATTAAGAAAGGTAGTAAAGACAGTCCTGCCGATATGCCCAATAAAGTATACAATTTCCTTCTCAAGCATCGTGTTTTATATGATGAGTCAGAAAGGAGAAAGTTAAGAGATTGGCAAGAAAGACAAGTAAAGAATTAACAGAAATTTGTAACAAATTTGGTGTTGATACATTATGGTCATGGTCAAGATACCATTGTTACAAACAAGATAGATGGGAATATTTTTTGAAATACATTCTACACAAGAAAGAAGATAGAACAAATAGCATTTATTGTGTATCTGGCGGTAATGTACATGATATTATTGAGCAGCTATATACTGGCAAAATTAAATATGAGGATATGCCAGATTTATATGAAGATAGCTTATTTACAATGAATTGTGCAGAACTCAAATACAATCGCAGTGATTCTGAAAAAAATGATGCAATAGCAAATAAATATGAAAATTGCATTAGACATTTCTTTAAAAATCATGATCTGATTATTTTCCCACATAAAGTTGAACATTTTATTACAATCAAAATATCTGATGATATTTATATGCAAGGATATATTGATATGCTTTATATTGAGCCATACAAAGATGAAGATGGCAATGAGAAAAAGCGTGTGCATATTGTAGATTGGAAAACATCTACACGTTATCAGGGTGCAAAAATTGATGCAGAGTGTGGTCAGTTAGTTATTTATACTGAAGGTATTAGACAAGCATTAAATATTCCATTGGAAGATATTGTATGTGAATGGAATTTCTTAAAATATGTCACTGTTACTATTGAACAGAAAAATGGTAAGAAAAAAGATAGATATATAGAAAGAAATTCTATAGGCGAAAGTCTTATCAATACGGCAAAGATGTGGCTGAAAAATTTCGGATATGAAGATGATATTGATAAATATGTTGATGAGATGGTATTAAACAACAATATTGATTGCTTACCAGATGAGGTTAGAGAAAAATTTGAAATCCATGATTGTTATGTACAAGTACCTCTAACAGAAGAAAAGATTAACAATTTAAAAGAAGACATTATCAATACAGTCGAAGAAATTAATTCTAAAGAGAGAGAATATAAGGATAGTGAAGATGAAAATATCTTTTGGCAAGAAGTAACAGATGCCGATGAATTTAGATTGGCAACCCTCTCAGGATATTCTAGGGCATTACATAAACCGTATGACCAGTATTTAAAAGAAAAAGTATTGTTCAAAGAAGAAGCTGAATCTGATTCTGATACAGACGAGGATGATTTATTAGCATTTGTAAATAGTTTATAGACATAGGTAGGTGAGAAGTTGAGTAATTTAACAGTATTACATTTACATAGTATGGATTCTAACCCATATAGCGGTCTTGAAGTTGACTCAATCACACCTTTTCAAGCTTATATTGATAAAGCAAAAGAAGAAGGAATGAAAGCCATTGCTTTTACAGAGCATGGCGCAGTCCTTCATAATGTTGCAAAAAGACAGGCATGTGAAAAGGCTGGGTTAAAATATATTAATGCAGAAGAATTCTATGTAACAGAAAAAATTGATATGGATAATCTGCAAAGAGACAATTACCATTGTTGCTTATATGCAAAGAATTATGATGGGGTATTAGAACTTAATAAACTCTCTTCTGATTCATTTAATCGTAATGATGGTCATTTTTATTATAATCCACGAATTACCTTAGAGGAACTTGAGAATACATCAGATAATATTTTAGTATTAACAGCTTGTGTTGCAGGTATGTTATGCAAAGGGACGAAAGAAGTACAGGAAAGATTTTTGAAATTTCTTATTAAAAATAAGCATAGATGTTGGTTGGAAATACAGCCACATAATTTTGACGTTCAGATATATTACAATCAGTATTTGTATAGAATTGCTCAGAAATATGGAATGAAACTTATTGCTACAAGCGATGTACACGCTATTGACAAGGATCATATGATGGGTAGAGCTGTAATGCAGAAATCTAAAAATGTTAATTTCCATGACGAGGATGCGTGTGATTTGTCATGGAAATCTTATGATGATATGGTTGCTGCCTTTGAATTACAGAATGCATTACCAAAATCAATTTATCTTGATGCAATCGAAGAAACAAATAGATTCGCAGATAATATTGAATCATATAACCTGGACTATAGTAACAAATATCCAAGATTATATCCTGATGCTGAGAAAGAATTTAAGTCACGAATAGTTCAAGGCGTAAAAGAACGTGGGATAAGCAAACTACCAAATTATAAAACAGAATATATTCCAAGGATACAGGAGGAGTTAGAAACATATAAACATAATGACGCTATTGATTTTATGTTACTTGATTCAGATTACAAGAATTGGTTGCTAAAAAATAATATGCATTATGGATGCTCAAGAGGTTCTGTATCTGGTAGTGAGATTGCATATTTGATTAAATGTACTGATGTTGATTCAGTTAAATATAAGCTTAACTTCTCACGATTTATGAATCCTGAAAGAATGTCATTGGCTGATGTAGATACTGATATTTATGCAGAAGATAGATATAAAGTGCGTGAGTATCTATTTAATAAGGAAGGTTTGTATTGTTGTAACATTATTACTTTTAATACAATTCAGTTAAAAGCAGCGATAAAAGATGTTGGTAGGGCATATGGAATGAGTCCTGATCAAACTCAGGAATTATCAAATATGGTAGAAACTGATGATAAGGGCAAGGATTATATGCCAGAAGAAATCAGAGAACAATATCCAGAAATGTTTAAATATGTTGATATGGTAATTGGAACAATTACATCGCTTGGCAGACATGCAGCAGGAATTGTTTGTAGTCCTACAGATATAAGATATGATTTTGGAACATTGTCTATCACATCAGATCCTCGTCCTGTAAGTCAGATAGATATGCACGAAATTGATTCTTTAAACTATGTAAAGCTAGATTTACTAGGGTTAAATGCTGTTGGACTAATTGATGGTGCTTGTAAACTTGCAGGTATAGATTATTTAACACCTGATAAGGTTAATTTCTCAGATGAAAATGTTATTAACTCAATAGCAAAAGATACTACATTGATATTCCAGTTTGAAAGTGGTTTTGCAAGTGATTCATTAAAAAGAACACTTAGCAAAGAAACCTTGGAAAATATTAAAGCACAGAATGATAATATCTCATATCTTGATGTCATGGCTATGGTCAGTGGTGCTATTAGACCAGCAGGTGAATCTTATAGAGAACAGTTATTCAATGGTATTTACAAAGATAATGGCAACGAAGCACTTAATGAGTTCTTAAAGCCTACACTTGGCTACTTAGTATATCAAGAGCAGATTATTGATTTTTTACATGACTTCTGTGGATTTACTATGGGGCAAGCAGATATTGTCCGTAGACATTTTGCTAAAAAAACAGGTACTGAAGCAGATATACCTATCATTGAAAATGGTGGATATATGGTTGATATTCACGGTAACAAAGATGATAGATATATTCCAGGATTTATTGCAATTGCACAAGAGAAGTATGGAATGACCGAAGCTGAAGCAAGAGAGGCTATAAAATCATTCTTGATAGTAATCGAAGATGCGTCTAATTATTTATTTTCACGAAATCATTCTGTTCCATATAGTATGATAGGTCTATTTATTGGATGGTTAAGATATTACCATAAGATTGAGCTATTAACATCAGCGTTGAATGTTTATGTAGACAATAATGAAAAAATGTCAAACATCAAAGAATATATCAAATCGCAGGGAATAGAAATCAAAGGAATAAAATTTGGCAAATCTAAAGCACAGTATTTCATGGATAAAGACGAAAATGCCATTTATCAAGGAATCTCTTCTATAAAATATTGTAATGATCAGATCGCAGACGAATTATATGAATTGTCTAAAAATCATTATGATAATTTTGTTGATTTACTTTCTGATATTATTTCAAAAACATCTGTGGATGATAGACAATTACATATTCTTACAACACTAAATTTCTTTTCTGAGTTTGGCAAGAATAAATATTTGCTATCAATTATTGATATGTACAATTTGTTAGGAAAATGCAAGACATTGAAAAAAGATAAAATTGCATCACTGAACATTAGAGAAGAAGATGTAAGAAAATGTGCAGAGAAAGAGACACCTAAACAGTATAGTAATGTTGATAAGGTTAAACTTGTAAAACTTATAATAAGTGACTTAGAGAATAAGCCATTATCAATAAAGGAACAGATTGTATATGAACAAGAGTATCTTGGAAACATAATGTATAAAAATCCGAAAGCACCAAAAGATATGTATTATGTGCTTGAATGTAAATTCTATAAGGATAAAACAAAACCATATCTTATGCTTTATAACATGAGAGATGGCGAGTATCTAAAAACAAAAATCACTTCTGGAAAGTCATTCATTGAATCCCCATTTATAGCAGGTAATGTCATCAATGTAAAAGAATTTGGTGAAAGAAATAAGATGAAAAAGGTTGGTGGCGATTGGATTAAAACAGATGAAAAAGAGAGAATAGTAAAGAAGTGGGACGTATATTAGAAGGAGATGTAAAGTTGGATAAAATAATTGAGTTTAAATGTGTACCCGAAAGACTTGTATATAATTCTACTGACTTCAAAATATATGGCGTTTCTGTCAATTCATTTGAATATCCTGATGTACAGATTGGCAAATATGGCACAGCAACTATTAAAGGTAATATTTCAGAACTTAATCTTGGTGTTGATTACATTGTAAAAGCAAAAGAAGTATCCGATTCACATGGAGTCGGATACGATGTAATCAATATTAAAAGAGAGAAACCTACTACATTAGCTGCAACACGAAATTTCTTATATGAAATTCTTACACCAAATCAGACAGATGTGTTATTAGAAGCATATCCTGACATCGTAGATAGAATAATGAACAACAGATTAGATGACATTGATTTATCAAAAACAAAAGGTATTAAAGATTATACATTCAATGTTATTAAGAATAAAGTCATAGAGAATTTCAAATTAGCTGAGATTGTAGAAGAATTCAGAGGATTATTTAATCTTTCAACAGTAAAAAAACTGTATGACAAATACACTTCTGTTGACAAAATCAAGGAAGTTATTAGAGAAGAACCTTATCAGTGTCTTTGCAGATTAGGTGGGATTGGTTTTAAAACTGCTGATTCTCTATTATTGACATTGGATAAGGATGGTAAAGAATGTCAGAAGAATGGCAAAAAGCCAGTTTTGTTCTTTGGATTTGACCTCGTAACATCATATCAGAGAGCAAAAGCTTGTGTAGATTATCTGCTTGATGAGAATGAGAATAATGGTAATACATATATGCATATTGGCGATTTAAAGAAACAGTTTGATGTATTAGTTCCAGAAGCAAAAAGTAATTTACCTCTTGTTCTCAAAGGTGATAATGATGTGGTATTTGATAGAGAGTTATTAAGCGTATGTAAAAAAGAAACATATGAAACAGAGAAATATATAGCAGAGAGAATAAAAGAAGGATTACAGATACATACAAAATGGGAGTGTGATTGTTCAAAGTTCCAGGAACTTGATGGTTTTAAACTAACTGAGAATCAGTGTAAAACATCACAATATATGTGTGAAAATAACATTGTTCTTCTTGTTGGATATGGCGGTAGTGGTAAATCTTCAAGTACACAGGCATTTGTAAATATGCTAAATGCTTATAATAAAAGACATTTACTATTAGCACCAACAGGCAGAGCTGCAAAGGTACTGTCAGGTTTTACAAATGAAAATGCTATGACAATTCACAGAGGTCTTATGTATATGCCACCTGCTGATTGGGGATTTAATGAAGAAAATAAATTACCATACGATGTAGTAATTGTGGATGAGTTTTCAATGGTAGATATTTTCTTATTTAGGAAATTGCTTGAAGCTATAGATTTTGAGAAGACAAAATTACTTCTTATTGGTGATGATGCACAGATTCCTTCTGTTGGTGCGGGTAATGTACTTTATGATTTGTTGAAATGTGATGATATTCCTACTATCACACTTGATAAGGTATTCCGTTATGGTAAAGGTGGTTTATCTACGGTTGCCACAGATACACGAACTGGTACTGAATATTTAGATAAGACAAAAACAGGAATGCAAGTATTTGGTGAGGATCAGTCATATATATTTATGCCGATTCTTCAAGATAAACTTGTTGGATATACTGTAAAACTTTATCAGACATTATTATCCAAAGGTTATTCTGTCGATGATATTGCAGTCTTATCTTGCTATAACGTAGGTGATTATGGAACAGTAGCATTAAATAAGAAGATACAAAACGCAGTTAATTCTAATCCCAAAGCGAAAATTACATTTGGAGATACAGAATTTAGATTAAATGACATTGTAATGAATTATGCTAATGATTACAAAGCAATTATCTATAATGAGGAATATATTGATGATAAAAATACAACATTTATTGCTAATGGTGAATCTGGTAGAGTTGTAAAAATTCTAAAAGATGCAATGGTTGTTGATTATGATGGAACACTTATCTATATCCCAAAAAGTTCTATGAAAAATATTCGATTGGCTTATGCCATCAGTACACACAAATCTCAGGGTGGTCAGTTCAAGGTGGTTGTTTTAATTACACCTAAAGCACATACCTTTATGTTGAATTCCAATTTGTTATATGTAGGAGAAAGTAGAGCAAAAGAAAAATGTTATCACCTTGGAGAGATTCGTACAGTAAATAATGCACTTAAAAAGAAGGAAAATTTCGATAGAAAAACAATGCTTCAGATGTTTATGAAAGCAGAATAGGAGAATATATGAATAGTAAGTCAAGCATTTTTGATTCGATTTTAAACACAATTGAGTCAGAAGATATTAGAAAATTTGCAGAAAGATGTATTGAAACAATTCCAGATTATTTTTGGAATGTGGGTGCGTCAAGTACGGGAAAATACCATCCTCAATATGCTCTTGGTGATTTAGGATTGGCAAGACATACATGTGCTTTGGTAAGATTTTTGAATCACATTTTTGCGGTTGATTGCTTTGGTAAAAATTTTACTCAAAGAGAGAAAGATTTAATGAGAGTTGCAGGAATGATGCATGATTCACGAAAAAGCGGAAATGATGATGATTTCACAAAAAATAAATATACAAAGTTTGATCATCCACTTTTAGCAGCTAATGTTATTCGTAAATTAAAAGGTAATGAACTTTCTGATGAAGAAATCGAAATGATTGCAACTACAATTGAGAGCCATATGGGTGCATGGAATACTGATAAAAGAAGTTCAACGGTATTGCCATTACCTAAAAACAAATATCAGACAATTTTACACTTAGCAGACTACCTTGCAAGTCGCAAGGATATAGAAGTTCTGTTTGATGGATTTGAAGTACCAAAAAAGGAAGTTGTTAAGTTAGAGGATTATGTTCTAAACTTTGGAAAGCATAGCGGTGAAAAGCTTATTGATGTTGCTCAGACAGATCCAAGTTACATATCATGGGCTAAAGAAAATATGAATAGAGAACCAATTAAGAGTTTATTAGCTCAGTTGTAGAGAATAATACAGTAGAGATTTCTGGAATGCCCATAAATAGGGCATTTCAGAGACTCAAAAAGCCAAGGAAAGACGGATTTACTAAGGAGGTGACAACAATGGCATATTGTCAGAGATGTGGTGAATATTGCCAAGACCATTATACATATTGTAAGAAATGTTATTTTGAACTTGGACAACCATTTGGGAAAGCAATAGAAAGACCTCACAAATGTAGAAAATGTGGTGGAACTATATATGGAAGATATAACTATTGTTTATCATGTGCCCAGAAAAAGGGTTTTATTAATAAATCAAATTATTAAAATAATAAAACAATAAACGACAGTTTCTTGCGAAAATTAAGGAGGCAAAAATGAACAGAATAACTATTAATGGTAAAACAATCACATGTTCAGGAACTAATGTTGTCATCAACAATGGAAAGGTTATTGTAGATGGCAATATAGTTCAGGAATGCAATAGTGGTGATATTAAAGTCACCATCGAAGGAAATGTAAACAAAATTGATTGTGGTGGTTCAGTAGAAGTTCACGGCAATTCAGGAAGTATTGATTGCGGTGGCAGTTGTAAAGTCAGTGGAGATGTCAAAGGAGATATAGACGCAGGTGGTTCTGTAACTTGTGGTAACGTATCAGGTGACATAGATGCTGGTGGAAGTGTGAGATGTAGAAGATAAGGAGAATAATTTATGTATAACAAATTAACAGACAAACAGTATAACATTGCCATTGGTATTATTTTACTTTGGGGATTTTTAGTGAATACAATAATGTGTGTATTTTTTCAGGACACATTTTGCAACTTAAATCCAACAATGGTATTAATTGGCTACTTTGTAGTTGCATTAGCAGGTATTGGTATGAGTGAGTTTTCAGACAACCCAATTGTGAGTTTTATAGGATATAACTTAGTTATATTGCCAGTTGGTGTAGTTTTAAGTATTTGCTTAAAAGATTATTATATGTCTTCTATTGTACAAGCTTTTATTTTGACTACTCTGATTACCATTGTGCTTATTATTGTATCAAGTATTAAACCAGAAATATTTCTATCAATGGGGAAAACACTATTTATTTGTTTATCAGCAGTTATAGTAATTGAATTTATTATGATTTTATTTGGTAATGTACCTAAATGGTGGGATTGGATTGTCGCATTATTATTCTGTGGATATATTGGATATGATTGGGCAGAAGCACAAAATAATGCAAAAACTTTAGATAATGCTATAGATGGTGCAGTTGCTTTATATCTTGATATCATCAATTTGTTTTTAAGACTGTTGGGAAGCAGTAAAGATGATGATTAAAAGCAACAAGAAGCCATTATTTCATTGCTACGATTTCTATATAATTTTCGTTGCATTTCTTAGAGCAATTCGCTCATCATTTCACAAATAAAAAGAGAATAAATAATTAGGAGGTATATTACTTGCAGATAAGAATAATATCATTCAGTGATAATTATGAAGGGTATAAAC
>ERZ1026864.499-NODE-499-length-22437-cov-12.320749_pt1 | contig 22437 bp, 17 predicted proteins | sample MGYA00380162_ERZ1026864 | MGnify/ENA primary metagenome ERZ1026864 (study PRJEB33269, sample SAMEA4719798) | human gut metagenome | biome: human-associated habitat; feature: organic feature; material: feces | place: Cameroon | collected 2013-10 ... | reverse complement strand
GATTTTACAATTATTTAAACAAATGTTATCCGATTTTTGTTGACATTCGCCATAAAAAATTATATTATATATAAGAATATTAATAATAGACAGAGGTGCAAATATGGCAAGTTCATGTCCTAATTGCGGCAAAAAATTACATTGGTATGATGTTAAAGCCGAGTGTTCAAACTGCGGCGTAAGTATTCCTAATTTTAATTGGGAGGAAAGGCTTGAGGCCGATAATGAATTAGCAGAGCGTAAGTTTGCTTCATTTTATCGTGCGCTTAACAGAATTGCATATTCAATCTGTGGCACAAAACTCAGAATAGCAAGAATTGTTTTATCGGTTTTGCCGGCAATAGGATTTATTTTGCCTTGGGCAACAATTAAAAGCGATGCCGAAAGCGTCGGCCTTGACCTCTTTGGAATGACATGCAACAAATCTCTTATTGATTTGTTTAAAGATTTCTTCGGAAATACAAGTCTTTATATAACAAATATGAAATATGAGGGATTTTCGGGTACACTCAGTCTTACGATGTATTCAATGCTTTTGATGGTGTTGTCATTGTTGCTTGCCGTTATTGCATTTTTCCTGATATTTATTTTGGCAAAGCGATTCAAAACAAAGGCACTTACGGTGTTTGAAGGTTTAAGTGTTTTATCGGCTGTCGGCAGTGTGGTTTGCTTTACTTTGGGAATTAAAGCCGCTCCTAATGAACTTGGCATTAATTTCGGCAGTTTTCCTGTATATAACGCCACAGGCGGCGTTGCTTGGGGATTTTATGTTGCTCTTGCACTTCTTCTTGTTGCTGTAGGTATCAATGCGGCAGTTGCAAAGGCTCCGTCAAAAACAGATGACGAGCTCGAAAGTGAAAGACTTGCACGCAAGGCTGCAAAAGAGCAAAAGGAATATGAGGCTGCTCTTAAAAAGGAAATTGAAAGAGAAGAAGCCGAAAAGAAAGAAAAAGAAGAACAGGCGAGAATCGTTGCCGAAGCAAAGGCAAAACTTGCCAAGAGCGAGAATAAAAAGAAGTAATTTAAGAGGTAATATTTAATGGAAAATCAAGGTAAAAAGAAATTTATTTCCGGTTCAAAGGTAAAGGTTTCAACAGTTGTTATAGTTTCTGTTGTACTTGCTGTTTTGCTTGCACTTTCATCATTCGGATTTGCCGTATTCACTTCACAGCCTTTTGATATGAAGGACGGCAAGGTCAATGTTTATAAAATGAAATCAAAGTTGTATACAAAAGCAGTAGTAAAAGCTTTGCCAAAAAAAATTACCGGTAACGACGGCGGCAAAAAGATTGATTTTTATATTGAAGAAAATGATGATTACGACCCAAAAACAGATCAGCCAATCGAGCAGTTCAGAGTATATTATTATAAAGACGGCAAAAAAGACGGCGAAAAGCTTATTGCACACGAGGGTATGTATAAGGGCAATTATGAAACCATGTATCCTCTTGTCGGATTTTTCATAAAAGGTATGAATAATCTTAAAGTTCTTAAGGGCGTATTCCTGACACTTATAATTGTTGTTTGTGCAGCTGTTTTGGCATTCCTTATTTGGCTTATTGTTCTGTTGGTAAGAATAAAGCAGGACAGACAGTATAGCGTCAGTTATCAAGAACAAAAGTTGATTAAAGAGGCTGAAAAAAAGGCAAAAAAGGAAAATAAAATTTAATTTAAAAGGCTTGCCCTCAGCGGAAAGCCTTATTTTCGGTAAAATAATAAGGGGTTTTTATGGAGTATAATGTGCTTTTTTCTCCTATGAAAATAGGTAAAGCAGAAATAAAAAATAGAGTTGTAATGGCTCCTATGTGTATGGGATTCGGTCAGTTTGACGGCAAGGTTACAGATATTATGGCAGATCACTATGTTGAGCGTGCCAAGGGCGGTGTCGGTCTTATTATCACCGAGATTACCCGTATCAATGATGTGACCGGTGCATCGTCATTCGGTCAAATGGCTTTAACTCACGATTCACAAATTGCACCGCTCAAGAATATGGTTGACCGTATTCATTCCTACGGTGCAAAAATTTTTGTTGAACTTCACCATCCGGGCAGACAAAATCTCGGACTTATGATGGGCACAGTTCCGCTTTCTGTTGCTTGCGACAAAATTATGGGCAAGGCATATGCCAAACTTCTTACCGGTGCAATTATTCCGCCGGGAAAGAAACTTCAGGATAAGGACATTGTTCCTCGCACTGTTGCTCCGTCAAAATGCGAAAAGTCAAAAATGGCTGACAGCGTAAACAGAGGTCTTACAAAAACAGGTATCAAAAAACTTATTCGCCAGTTTGTTCAAGGTGCTGTAAGAGCACAAAAGGCAGGCTCTGACGGTGTTGAACTTCATGCCGCTCACGGATATCTTATTCAGCAATTTTTGTCACCTAACACCAATCACAGAAATGATGAATACGGCGGTTCACTTGAAAACAGAATGAGATTTCTCAACGAAATTATCGATGGAATAAGACTTGCCTGCGGCAACGATTTTCCTCTTGTTGTTCGTCTTTCGGTTGATGAGATGTATGCAAAAATCGGTCAACCGGGCAAAGGCTACGATTTGCAGGAAGGACTTAAAATTGCCAAAGCACTTAATGATAAGGGTATTGACGCTATTGATGTTTCATCGGCAGCTTATGATACCTTCAACTATTGGCTTGAACCGACAACATTCCCGCTCGGTTGGAGAAAATATCTTGCCGAGGAGGTTAAAAAGGTTGTTGATATTCCTGTTATCGCAGCAAACCTCATTCGTTCTCCCGAACAAGCAGAACAGCAATTAGAGGACGGCATTCAGGATTTTATTTCTCTTGGAAGACCGCTGCTTGCCGACCCTCATTGGGTTAACAAGGTTAAAGAGGGTAAGGAAGATACAATTAAGCGTTGCGTATGCTGTCTGTACTGCTTTGAAAGTATGGAAAACAACGCATATGAATATACACACGGCAGATGTTCGGTTAATCCATTCATCGGCAGAGATTCTCTTGAACTTGAAAAGAACGGCAATGGCAGAAAGGTTGCAGTTGTCGGCTCCGGTGTGGCAGGCCTTACCGCTGCCGAACTTCTTTCAAGACGAGGCTTTGATGTTACCGTGTACGAAAAAGAAAGTGCTGTCGGCGGTCAGATTAATCTTGCCGATAAGCCGCCACATAAGGAAAAGCTCCATTGGTGTGTTGATGATTTGTATACCAACGCAAAAAACAATGGTGTAAAGTTTGAGTTCAATACAACTGTTACAAAAGAGTTGCTTGATGATGTTTCGCCTGAATTTGTTATCAATGCCACAGGTGCAAATGCTGTTTTCCCAAAGGCTTTTGCAGGCGATAATGTCAGCACTGTTACAGAAATTCTTAACGGTACAATTAAACTTGAAAATAAGAAGGTTGCCGTTGTCGGTTCGGGTATGACCGGACTTGAAACTTCGGAACTTTTATGCGAAATGGGCAATAAAGTTACCATTCTTGAAATGGCAGATACCATTGCACCGGGTGCATATTTCCAACAGCTTGATGACGCTTTGCCAAAACTTAAAGAGGCAGGCACAGTATTTATGCCGTCAACAAAATTGCTTGAAATTACAGCAGACGGATTGACAGCAGAGAGCACAAAGAACGGTGACAAGATTAAACTTGATGTTGATTTTGTTGTTCTTTCAATGGGTTGCCGTCCTGACAATGCACTTTATGAGCAAATTAAGGACAGCACAAAATATAAAGTTATTAATATCGGCGACAGCGTAAAGGTCGGCAGAATCGCAAATGCTACCGAATCAGCCTTTCAAGCCGTTATGTCGATAAAATAATAAAGGGGTAAGTAATGAAAAACAAGTATATTTGGGAAGACCCAAAAACCGTTTATATCAACAAGGAAAAAGGGCATGCAATCGCTATGCCTTTTGACAGCGTTGATGACGCACTTTCGGGCAAACAGTCAAAATACAAGCAGAGCCTTAACGGCAAGTGGAAGTTCTTTTGGCAAAGAGGACTTGACAATCAGCCTGACGGATTTGAAAAACCGGGCTATGATGTGTCAAACTGGGATGAAATTTCAGTGCCGTCCGTATGGCAATGTGAGGGTTACAGCGTGCCGTATTATTACGCAAGCACTTTTCCGAGAGCATTCAGCCGTTCAAAGAGTCGTATTCCGTCTATTGACCATACTATGCAGGAAATCGGCTTTTATCGCAGAAACTTTACAATAAGCAAAGACTGGGACGGCAGAGATGTGTTTCTCCATTTCGGTGCGTGCAAGGCGGCTCTTGAGGTTTGGGTAAACGGCGAGTATGTCGGCTATTCAACGGGCTCAATGACTCCTCACGAATTTGAAATTACAAAATATCTTAAGGACGGCGAAAATACTGTCGCTGCCAAGGTTTACCGTTATGCAGCATCAACATATCTTGAAGATCAGGATATGTGGTGGCTTTGCGGTATTTATCGTGAAGTTTATCTTTTTGCCGAGCCAAAGGTAAGACTTTTCGACTTTTATGTAAAAACCGACCTTGATGAAGAATACAAAAATGCAACCTTGTCGATTGATTTTTATATCAATAACAGAATTGACAGAGATTCTTCCGTTACTGTTAAATCTTGTCTTATCAGCGACACCGATAAAATAATCGAACTTGATGATGTAAGTGCAAAGATTGCCGCAAATAACGATGTTGTTTTGAGTATCAAAAATGACATTAAAAATCCTAAAAAATGGTCGGCAGAAACGCCTAATCTCTATCGTCTTGTTATGCAAATTCTTGACGATAAGGGCAATGTTATAACTGTTAAGACCTATGAAATCGGTTTCAAGAAGGTTGAAATCGTGGGCGAAAAGATTTTGTTCAACGGTATGCCGTTGATGCTCAGAGGCGTTAACCGTCACGACTTCGATATGGATAACGGCTGGAATGTACCAAAGGAAAGATACATTCAGGACCTTGACCTTATGAAGATGGCAAATGTAAATGCTATTCGTACATCGCATTATCCTGATGACCCGTATTTCTATGAACTTTGCAACAGATACGGTTTTTATGTTATGGACGAATGCGATTTGGAATCTCACGGTGTTCGCCGTAAGGGTGTTCCGGGTTCAAATCCGCTTTGGACAGATTTGGCTGTTGATAAAATGGAGCGTATGGTTCTCCGTGACAGAAACAATCCGTGTATCTTTATGTGGTCACTCGGTAACGAAGCGGGCGACGGTGACAACTTTATGAAGATGAAGCAAGCCGCTCTTGCACTTGATGATACCCGTCAGTTCCACTATGAGGGTGACTTCGACCTTACAAAGAGTGATGTAATTTCTCGTATGTATCCTGATGAGGCTACTATGAAGAAACTCGGTAACAGAGAGCCTATTACAATTTCACTTTATGATAATATTGCAAATCAGCTTGCGGCAGACTCAAAGCCGATTCCGGCTGAAAAATACACAAAGCCTGTTCTCCTTTGCGAATATGCTCACAGTATGGAAAACTCTATGGGTAACTTCCAAGAATATATGGACGACTTTGAAAAATATGACAATATGTGCGGCGGCTTCATTTGGGACTGGGTAGATCAAACCCTCCATGTTGTTGACGAAAACGGTAAGGATAACTATCTCTACGGTACAGACTTCGAAAAGGACGAGCCACGCCATTGGTACAGCGGAATTAACACAACTGCAATGACAGGTTCAAATACATATTTCTGTGCAAACGGCGTTATTTCTGCACTTCGTGAGCCGCATCCGCAATATTTTGAGGTTGCTCATGTGTATCAGCCTATTGTTACAACCGCTTTTGATTTGACAAAGGGCAGATTTAATGTTCGCTCAAGATTTTTGTTTACCGATGTTTCTGCTTATAAGTGTAGGTGGAAAATCGAATGTGAGGGCGAGGAAATTCAATCGGGTGAAATGGATAAGTTCTCGGTTGCTCCTCTTCAGGAAAACTTTATCGACATTCCGTACAATTATTCGGCTCTTCCGCAGGATAAGGAATGTGTACTCACAATCTCATTCCATTCAAAGAAAAAGACTTTGGGCATCAAATCAAATGCAGAAATTGCTTTTGACCAATTTATTCTTAATACGCCTTCAAAGCCTGTAATTTCAAAGGAAGGCAAAGCACCTTCAGCAGAAAAGAAGGGCAACAATGTTGTTGTATCGGGTGATAACTTCACAGTTAAGGTTGACAACGGCGCAGTAACATCGTATGTTGTTGACGGTGAGGAACTCCTCAAAGCTCCTATGGCTCCTAACTATTTCAGAGCACTTACCGATAACGATATTGACTTCCTTAATTTCACACCGCCGTTTATGTTTGCTCACCCTTATTATAAGTGGAAACATGCAACAAAAGCCGTTAAGGCACTCAAAACCTCTGTTGAGGAAAAGGACGGAGCGGTTAAGGTAAAGGTTGCTCTTGATGTTCCGTTTATGAAAAATGCGTTTGTAGCATACACCGTTTATTCAAACGGCAAGCTTGCCGTATATCACAGTGCAGTGCCTAAAGCACCGCTTCTTCGCTTCGGCTTCCAATGGAATGTTGACAAGTCTTTGACTCAAATTTCCTGGTACGGCAGAGGTGAAGCACCGTCTTATCCTGACAGAAAGACGGGTTATAAAATCGGCAAGTATTCTTTGCCTATTGATAAGTTTGAATATACCTATATGCGTCCGCAGGAATCATCAACCCGTGCAGATGTAAGATACTTTACTTTGACCGACAAGAAGGGCAATGGTATCAAGGTAACTGCATATTACGACAAGCCGGTATTGTTCTGTGCACTTCCTTATACACCGTTTATGCTTGATAAGTATGATCATGTAACGGATGTTGACAGAACTCACGACATCACCGTAAATGTTGATTCGTCACAGTATGGTATCGGCGGCGATATGCCGGGTCAGGCTTTTGTTCGTGATAAGTATCAGGTTAAGGCAGGCGAAAAGCAAGTGCTTTCCTTCCTTGTTGAACCATGTAAAAAATAATTATTTATGAAAAGAGTATTCACCTGTATAGGGTTTTCTATGGCAATCGCATTGTTTGCGCTTTGCTTTGTAAAAAGTGAATACACAATTTGGTTAACCGTAGGGCTTGCGGTGCTTCTTGCTGTAAGCCTTATCGTTCCAAAAATCAGGCAGGCTGTTGTTATACCGCTATCTTTGTCATCGGCGGTGGCGGCCTGCCTTTTATTTGTTGCGGTTACAAATATAGTTGTTCAGCCGGTGAAATCTCTTGAAAACACTTCTGCATTGTGTTCGTTTTATGTTACCGATTGCGGTAAAACCGTTGGTGAATATAAGGAATATACCGCAAAAATTATTCAAGCCGATGATGAAAAGGTGAATGTTAAGGCGTCGATTTACCTTGATAAAGACATCAATCTCCGCTCTTATGCCGTGATGAAAGGCAATCTTAATTTTAATTCGGTCGGAAATGACGCTTTGTCAAGTTACGGCAAGTATGCCGACGGTATATATATTTCGGCAGATTGCGTGCCTACCGATTATACCGGAAAAGTTGTTCATTCGCCTTTTAGATATGTCGTTGCACTTAGGCATAGTATAAGGAATAAACTTTCTTATCTGATGTCGGGCAGAGAGGGCGGCTTGTCCGTTGCCCTTGTAACAGGAGATAAATCGTTTCTTTCCGGCGATGTTAAAAACGCTTTTATATATTCCGGCACATCGCATATTATGGCTGTTTCCGGTTTGCATTTAGGTGTGGTAACAGGTGTGCTGTTTTTTATTTTGAAAAAACTTAGGGTTAAAGAAAAAACTTCAAGTGCGGTTTGTATTGTTGCCGTTCTTGTTTATATGGCACTTGCCGCCTTTTCCGGCTCGGTTACAAGAGCGGGAATAATGATGATTATTCTTCTGTCGGCAAGGCTGTTTTCAATGAGGGGTGACTCGCTTAATTCTCTCGGTGCGGCAGTAACCGTTATGTGTCTTGCAAATCCGTATGCCGTGTCGGATGTCGGTACGGATTTAAGCGTAATATCTGTTTTGGCACTTATAACCGTTTATCCTTTTGCTTCAAAAAATATGAAAACGGATTATGTTGACCCTCTTCAAAAAACAACAAAGGAAAAAGCATACGATCGTCTTTATTCTACATTCGGTATGTTTTATATATCTCTTTGCGTGTTTGCATTTACCGTGCCTATAATTTATATATTTTTCGGCTATGCAAGTATCATCGGACCGCTTTCAAATTTAGCGGCGGTTCCGTTGGGCAGTTTGTGCGTTGTTATGTCGTTTGTCACTTATTTTGTGTCACTTCTCGGTATAACTCCTCTCACAGCAGTTGCCGTTGTTTTGTCAACAAAATGCGATGCGTTGCTTATTAAAATTTGTGAATTCTTCAGAGCATTTAACAATTCCGTGCTCGGTTTTGATTATTTGATAGGACTTTGCATTGCAGCTGTGTTGCTGTTTTTTGCCGTTGCATTTTTTATGGGCAACGATAAAATTTTAAAAAACACATGTATTTTGTCGCTCGTATTTACAGTTTTGTTTGTCGGCACTTTGTCGGTGTATAATTTTAATTGTATGTCGCTTCGTGTGTTTCAAAACGGTGCTGTTGTTTGTACATATAAAAACAAAACGATAGTTTACGGAGTTAATTCAAATTGGGACGAAAGTTCTGTCAGCAAATATTTGCAGAATAATTCTATGCCTGTTGATTTTCTTATTACTCAGCGTTCGCTTGATAAACCCTCACTGCTCAGCAATGATGTGAGCGTAAACACCTTTGTTTGCGATGAGTTTGATGATGTTGTTCTTGTTGATGCAAGATATAATAATTTAGAGGTTCAAAATACTTACAATGCAGTACTTGATGAAAACTTTTCTTTTTGTTATAATCAAGGGGATATGATTATCCGATTTAACGATATTACAGTAGGTTCAAATGATAGTTGCGATATTAAAATTTCATCGTCAAAAATTATTGACCCTAACGGTACTGTTGAACTCGGTAAATCAAACACAATCGTTTATAAAATAAAAAGCAAAAATTCTTTTAAGGTAAGGAGGCTTAATCAATGGCAAAAGTAGGAGAAGCAGAGCTTAAAAATCAAATAAAAAGCGGTGACTTTTCCAATGTCTATATGATTTACGGCGAAGAGGATTACCTAAAAGAATATTATGTCAATAAGCTTAAAGACAAGCTTGTTGAACCGGCATTTGCCGATTTTAACTTCCATCAGTACGACGGCAAAAAAACTCCTGTGTCGGAGATTTTAAACGACGCCGATATGATGCCTATGATGGCTCAGTATTCGCTTTTGCTTGTTGTTGATTATCCTTTTGACAAAAGCAAGGACGATGTTGAAAAGGTTAAAACTTACTTAAAGGATATTAACCCAAGTTCGGTGGTTGTGTTCCTCTTTAATCAAATTGATGTAAACGCAAAGTTTAAAACGCTTGAAAATGCGATAGCCAAGGCAGGCACGGTTGTTAATCTTGAAAAAAGAACAGAGGGCGAGCTTGCAAAGCTGATTATATCCTCGGCTAAAAAGAGAAAATGTACTATTGATACGGCAAATGCAAAATATATGATTTCGCTTGTCGGCAACGATATTAAAACCGTATTCAATGAACTTGAAAAAATGTGTTCTTTTGTCGGCGAAGGTGAGATTACACGCAAAATCATTGATGATTTGGCTGTTAAATGCCTTCAGGCAAGAGTGTTTGATTTGTCAAAGTTTATCCTTGCAGGCAACAGTGATGGTGCTTATGAGGTACTCCGTGTCCTTTTTGCACAAAAGGAAGAACCTATCGCAATATTGTCCGTCATTTCGTCTTGCTATATAGATATGTATAGGGTAAAGTGTGCCCTCGCTTCGGGTGAGGGCGAAAACTCACTTACAAATTATTTTAATTATAAGGGCAGGGAATGGCTTATTCGTAACGCCGTTCGTGACAGTAAAAAGCTGAGCCTTGAAAATTTACGCTCGGCTATTGATGTCCTTTCAAAAACAGATGAACTGTTAAAGTCAACTTCTATTGATAAAAATCTGCTTTTGGAAGAAACGGTTATGAAACTTTTGATGTTGAGGAACGGCTGATGGAAGATAAAATTAAACTTTCCGAAGCTGTAATAGTTGAGGGAAAATACGATAAAATTAAACTTTCGAATATTCTTGACGCTTTTATTATAGAAACAAACGGCTTTGCTGTTTTCAAGGATAAAACCAAACTGTCATTTATAAAAAAACTTGCAAAAGAACGGGGAATTATTATTCTTACGGATTCCGACCACGCAGGTTTTATGATAAGAAATTACATATCCTCGGGTGTGCCCAAGAAACAAATAAAAAATGTGTATATTCCCGATATTTTCGGCAAGGAAAAAAGAAAAAACGCCCCGTCCAAAGAGGGCAAATTAGGTGTTGAGGGAATGACAAAAGAGGTCATTGTCGAAGCTCTTTCAAAGGCAGGAATTACATCTTCAAAATCCGTGTGCTCCGACCCTGTCACAACCGTTGATTTTTACGATTTGGGCTTGACTGGGGGAGTAGGCTCAAAGGCAAAACGCAAGGCTTTGTGTAAGGTCCTCGATTTGCCGGAATTTCTTTCAACTTCTTCTCTTATTTCGTGTATAAACAATTTTATGACAAAGGAAGAATTTTACTCTGTTTGTCAAAATTTAGGTGATTAAATGAAAAAATATCTATCGTTGTTTCTTTGTTTTGCAATGCTTTTTGCATTTTCGGCTTGTGCAAAAAACGCAAACAAAAGCACAGTAAAAACAGAGAAAAATCCTGCTTCAACCACGCAAACCGCAACTTCTTCAACATCTTCGGCTGAGGAAAATCCCGACGGATTAATCCCCGGTGTCAACACAAATGAGGTTACTTCCGACACGCTGATTTGTTATTTTTCCTGCACGGGTAATACCGCTCAAATAGCGTCTTACATTAAGCTCACAACAGGCGGAGATTTGTTTGAAATTATACCGAAAAGCCCTTATACCAAAGAGGATTTGGATTATAATTCTTCAAATTCGAGAACCGAAAATGAGTATAAAAACGAAAAATCAAGACCTGAGATTTCATCAAAAGTTTCTTCGTGGTCAAGTTACAAAACGGTTTATATCGGCTATCCTATATGGTACGGCGAAGCACCGAGAATTATTTATACTTTTTTGGACACTTATGATTGTTCGGGCAAAACCGTAATTCCGTTTTGCACTTCTTCAAGTTCGTCGATAGACGGCAGTTTACCTGCAATCAAAAAACTTTCTCCAAAAGCAAAATGGCAAAACGGTATTCGTTTTGACCCTGCTTCAACCGAGGAAGATGTTGCAAAAAAATTAAAGTGACGCATATTGACTTTGTTAAACAATAAGAATATAATAACATACCAAAAAGGTAGATATTAAAAATCAAGAAAATTTACAAGTTCGGCAATGCAAAGTCGATATGTACGGATTGGAGAAAATATGCTCAATCAGTTTTCAAGAACAGAATTATTATTCGGCAAGGAAGCTATGGACAAACTTCAAAATTCAAGAGTTGCCGTGTTTGGAATAGGCGGTGTAGGCGGCTATGTTTGCGAGGCACTCGTCAGAAGCGGCGTTTATCATTTTGATTTGATTGACGATGACCAGGTGTGCCTTACAAATTTGAATCGTCAAATAATTGCCACACGCAAAACGGTTGGTCAATACAAGGTAGATGTTATGCGTGAAAGAATATTGGAGATAAATCCCGATGCCGATGTATCGGTTCACAAGTGCTTCTTTCTGCCCGAAAATGCGGATAAGTTTCCGTTTGAAGAATATGATTATGTGGTTGATGCCGTTGATACCGTAACGGCAAAAATCGAATTGGTTATGAAAGCACAGGAAAAGGGCGTGCCGATTATTTCTTCAATGGGAGCAGGCAATAAGCTTGACCCAAGTGCTTTTAAGGTTGCCGATATTTACAAAACGAGAGTTGACCCTCTTGCAAGAGTAATGCGTCGGGAAATGAAAAAGCGTGGCGTAAAAAAGCTAAAGGTTGTTTATTCCGAGGAAGACCCAAAGCGACCTATTGAAGATATGGCTGTCAGTTGTCGTAATCACTGCATTTGTCCTCCCGGTGCACAGCACAAATGCACCGAGCGCAGAGATATTCCGGGCAGTACGGCTTTTGTTCCGAGCGTTGCGGGACTTATCATTGCTGGCGAAGTAATAAAAGACCTGATAAAGTAAAATATTAAAGAACCGTAAATGCTGCATTTACGGTTCTTTTTTATGCTACTTTACTATTTCAACCCTTGCTTTTTGTTCTTCTCCGCAGGGTTTTATTTTTTTGTATCCTAAGTTGTAAATATCGGTGAATTTACACTCCAAATCAAACAGTTCTTTTATTTCTTTTGAATTTATATTTCCGTATTTTGTAATTATCGGCAGGGTAGCTGTTTTTTTCATCCTTGAGAGCAGTTCTCTGCCTCTGTCGTTAAAAGCCAAAATATGCAGGTATTTCGGTTCTTTCGGCATATCTTTTGTTATTCCGAGATACGCACGCAAAATAATTCGTCTTATTCGTGAATGTGTGTAACGCTTCGTTTTGATGTTGTCGTATAAATCTTCAAGCGTGAGCGAATTCGCAACCGCACTTACAATCCTGTTTTCAAGTCCCTCGCTTACATCATCAATTTGCAAAAAATCCTCTGCTGTCATTGTGCGGAGCTTGTATAAAATCGCCTTTTCGCAGTTCTTCATTGATGAAATTTCGTCAGCGTTTAGGTGCTTTCTTATCTCGCTTGCCGAGTATTCGCTGTCGTCTGTGTCGTGACCTTTGCCGAGCCTTTTTATCGCCATTGCTTCAAGTTTTGTATATGTCAAATATTCAATTGCAAGGATGTTGTTTGGTGTGTCAAGTAAAGGCGAATTAACGGCATTTTTGCGGGCTGTCGGGTATGAAATACCTTTTTTCAGTTCTTCTTTAATCAAATCGTCTTTGTCCTGTACCTCTTTTGCAACCGCCTTTAATTCGTTAACATTGTCGCATTCAGCACCGAAAGCAAGGCAATCGCAAATTCCCGTTGCCTCCAAAATTTCAACACCGGCTTTTGCGTATCCCTGTGCGGATTGAATTGTACATAATGCAGGGATTTCAATTACAAGGTCGGCACCGTTTTCAACGGCTGTTCTTGCACGGGTGTATTTGTCATATACAGCAAATTCTCCTCGTTGAACAAAGTTGCCGCTGAGTGCACAAATAACGGCTGAATTTTCACTTTTACATTTGTCAAAAAGATATTTGTGCCCCTTGTGCAGGGGATTAAGCTCGCAAACAATACCGAATTTCATTTTTTTATCCTTTTTCTCTTGACATTCTTAATTTATAATATTATTATTATTTATATACTATTCTATATTATTATAAAGAAAATTTCAAGTCCGGAGGAAACATAGATGAAAATTCTTGTAATTAACTGTGGCAGTTCTTCTCTCAAGTATCAGCTTATTGATATGAAAGACGAGTCCGTTCTCTGTAAGGGTGCCATTGAGCGTATCGGCTTAAAACTTACAGGCGGAGAAGAAAATGTTATCATAAAAGTAAACGGAGAAAAATATACTTACGATAAAGAATTGCTTACTCATACAGATGCGTTTAACGAGGTTAAGCACATCTTGTGTGAAGGCGAGCATAAGGTTGTTGATAGCTTTGATGAAATCGACGCTATCGGTCACAGAATCGTACAGGGCGGCGACAGATATACACAATCTGTTATCGTTACACCAAAGGTTTGCGATGAGGTAGAAGAGCTTGCTCCTCTCGCACCGCTTCACACCCACGCTAACATTGCAGGCTATAAGGCTTGCCTTAATGTTGTAGGTCCTGATGTACCTCAGGTATTTGTATTCGACACAGCATTCCATTCAACAATGCCGCCAAAGGCATATATGTATGCTTTGCCATATGAGTATTATGAAAAGTACAGCGTTCGCCGTTACGGCTTCCACGGTACATCTCACAAATTTGTATCTCACAGAGCAGCAGACAGAATCGGCAAGAATATCAAGGATCTCAGAATCATCACTTGTCACCTCGGCAACGGCTCATCAATCGCTGCTGTTGACCACGGCAAGGTTGTAGACACCTCAATGGGCTTCACACCTCTTGACGGCTTTATGATGGGCACTCGTTCGGGCGGTGTTGACCCGTCTGCGGTTACCTTCATTATGAAGAACGAAAACCTTACTCCTGACGAGATGGATGCAATCCTCAATAAACAATCGGGTGTTCAGGCTATTTCCGGTATCTCATCTGATGACCGTGACATCTGCAAGGCTCAGGAAGAGGGCGATGAAAGAGCTATTCTCGCTCACGAAATGCAGGCTTACGAAATTGCAAAGTTCATCGGTTCATATGTTGCCGCAATGAACGGTGTTGACGCTATCGTATTCACAGGCGGTATCGGTGAAAACGGCGTATGGCTTCGTTCAAAGGTTTGCTCATATCTCGGCTACCTCGGTGTGCACATCAATGAGGCTGTTAACTCAAAGACTCAAAAGGGTGCAGAGGCTGAACTTACCGAGCCGACAGACGATGTTAGAGTATTCATCCTTGCAACCGATGAAGAACTTATGATTGCAAGAGATACAGAAGAACTCGTTAAATCATTGTAAATTATTATTTATCGCATAAGTATTACGAAAGGAGAATAGCAAATGCCAGAAATTAAGTACGAAATCACAGAACACCTCGGTGTAATTTCCGAAACCTCTCGTGGTTGGACAAGAGAAGTTAATATGATTTCTTGGAACGGCAGAGAACCAAAGGTTGATGTAAGAGATTGGTCACCTGACCACTCAAAGATGAGCAAAGGTCTTACCTTTACAAAGGAAGAACTTCTTGAGCTCACAAAGATTGCTGAAAAAATGTAATGTCAATAGGCGGAACTTTTGTTCCGCCTTGATATTGTTTTAGCACAAATTAAATAAATTATAATTTGGCAACTTTTGTTGCCCGATTTGGAGAATATAACTATGGAATGGACATCATTAAATGATATAAGAGAAAAGTATTTGTCATTTTTTGAAAGCAAGGGACATCTTCGTTTGCCGAGCTTTTCATTAGTGCCAAATAACGATAAGAGCCTTCTTCTCATTAACTCGGGTATGGCTCCTATGAAAAAGTATTTTACCGGTGAGGTTACCCCTCCGAGAAGCCGAGTTACAACTTGCCAAAAATGTATCAGAACTCCTGATATTGAGCAGGTAGGTAAAACTGCCCGTCACGGCACTTTCTTTGAAATGCTTGGCAACTTCTCGTTCGGCGATTACTTCAAAAAAGAAGCAACCGCTTGGGCCTGGGAATTTTGTACCAAAGTTCTTGAAATGCCTGTTGATAAGCTTTATGTCACAATTTATGAAAATGACGATGAAGCATTTGAAATTTGGACAAAGCAAAACGGCGTAGACCCGTCACACATTGTTCGCCTTGGCAAAGAGGATAACTTCTGGGAGCACGGTTCAGGTCCTTGCGGCCCTTGTTCGGAGATTTATTTTGACCGTGGCGAAAAGTACGGTTGTGGCTCTCCTGATTGCGGTCCGGGCTGTGAATGCGACAGATTTACCGAATTTTGGAATAATGTATTCAGTCAGTTTAATAATGACGGCAACGGCAATTACACCGAGCTTGCACAGAAAAATATTGATACGGGTATGGGCCTTGAAAGACTTGCTTGCATTATGCAGGGCGTTGACAATATCTTTGAAGTTGACACCGTTCAAAACACAATGAAGAAGATTTCGGAGATTGCAGGCGTTAAGTATCACGATGACGCAAAAAATGATGTTTCGCTTCGTGTAATTACTGACCATGTTCGTTCATCAACATTTATGATTGGTGACGGTGTAATCCCGTCAAATAATGGCAGAGGCTATGTTCTTCGCCGCCTTATCCGCCGAGCTTGCCGTCACGGCAGACTCTTGGGTGTTAATGAGCCGTTCCTTTATAAGGTTTGCGAAACCGTTCTTGAAGATAATAAGGTTGCTTATCCTGAACTTCAGGACAAGGCCGAACTTATCAAAAAGGTTATTTTGTCAGAGGAAGAGTCTTTCGGCAAAACAATCGATGCAGGTCTTGCAAGACTTGATGAATATATCGAAAACACCGAGGGCACTGTGTTCTCAGGCGAAGATGCGTTCAAACTTAATGATACTTTCGGCTTCCCGCTTGACCTTACAAAGGATGTCCTTGAGGAGCGTGGTATGACCGTTGATGAGGAGAAGTTCAACGAGCTTCTTGCAAATCAAAAGGCTACTGCCCGTGCTGCCCGTAAGGATGCAGGCGCAGATGCTTGGAAGAACACAAGCGTAAAGATTGATGCTGAAAAGACTGTTTTTACAGGCTATACCGATTTCGCCGCCGAAGCAAAGGTTCTTGCTCTTGTAAATGCAGACGGTGAACTTGTTGATATGCTCGGTGCAGGCGAAAAAGGTTCTGTTGTTCTTGACAAAACTCCGTTTTATGCAACATCGGGCGGTCAGGTTGCCGATACAGGTGTTATTACTGCCGACGGTGTTGAGTTTGATGTTGAAGACACTTCAAAGAATGCAGATGGCATCTATATCCACAGCGGTACGGTTAAAGAGGGTGTTATTTCAGTCGGCAACACCGTAAATGCTCAAATTGACGCAGACAGAAGAAAGTCTGTTATGCGTAATCATACAGCGGCTCACTTGCTTCAAGCCGCACTCCGTGAAGTTCTCGGCACTCATGTTGAACAGGCAGGTCAGCTTGTAAATGACAAAGAGGTTCGTTTCGACTTCACTCACTTCAATCCGCTCACAACAGAAGAACTCAGTAGGGTTGAAGCTATTGTAAACAAAGAAATTCTTGCTTGTGCTCCTGTTTCTATGCAGGAAATGCCTATTGAAGAAGCAAAGAAGATGGGCGCCATGATGCTCTTTGGCGAAAAGTACGGCGATATCGTTCGTGTTGTAAAAGCCGGTGATGCTTCAACAGAATTCTGCGGCGGTACTCATGTGGCTTCAACAGGCGAACTCGGTCTTTTCAAGATTGTGTCTGAAGCATCTGTTGCCGCAGGTGTTCGCAGAATTGTTGCTCTCACAGGTACAGGCGTTCTCAATTATCTCAACGAGTGTGAGGACACCGTTAAGTTTGCTTCTGCAACATTCAAGTCTGCCGACAACGAAGTTAAGGATAGAATTACCGCTATCGTTGCCGAAAATAAGGCAAAGGATAAGGAAATCCAAAATCTTAACGCAGAAATGACAAAGCTCAAGAGTGCCGATATGTTCTCATCAGCTGTTGATGTTGACGGCCTTGAACTTTACACTGCAAAGGTAGAGGGCACAACTCCTGACGCACTTCGTTCTATGGGCGATGATGTCAAGACAAAGGGCGACAATGTTGTTGCCGTTCTTGCAGGCGTAAACGGCGATAAGGCTAACTTTGTTGCAGTTTGCGGCAAGGGTGCTATTGCCAAGGGCGTAAAGGCAGGCGACCTTGTTAAAGAAGTTGCAAAGATTGCAAACGGCGGCGGTGGCGGCCGTCCTGATTCTGCAATGGCAGGTGCAAAGGATATTACAAAGATTGACGAAGCACTTTCAAAGGCAGAAGAAATTGTAAAGTCATTAATAAAGTAAACAACATCACCCTCAATTACAGTTTTTGTTATTGAGGGGATAAAAACTTTTGAATTGTAAAAGAATTTTCGGAGGCAAAATATGTGTGTTTTTTGCGAGATAATCAACGGCAATATACCGTCAACAAAGGTGTATGAGGATGATATGATGGTTGCATTCAAGGATCTCAATCCTGTTGCACCTGTTCATTTTCTCTGTGTTCCAAAGGAACATATCGAAAGTGCAAATGCACTCAATGAGGAAAATGCAAAATATGTCAGCCATATATTTGCAAAAATCCCCGAGATTGCAAAGTCGCAGGGAATTGAGTCATACAGAATTATTAATAACTGCGGTTCGGATGCCGGTCAAACCGTTATGCACTTGCATTTTCATGTAATCGGCGGAACAGAGTTAGGGGAGAAGTTAATATGAAAGACACTTATACATTAAAAATCGGTGGAATTGAAAGAGAACTTCAAAAGTTCCCTGTGTCGGATAAAATGGACATTGCCGCATTCATCCTTTTTGGTGATGTTGAGCTTACAGAAGTTTGTGCAAGAGAACTTCTCAAAAAAGTTCCGGACTTTGATTACATAGTAACTCCTGAGGCAAAGTCAATTCCTCTTGCGTACGAAATGAGCCGTATGAGCGGCAAAAAATACATTGTTGTTCGTAAGGGCGTAAAGGTTTATATGGACCGCCCTGAAAAGGTTGTTGATGTTTCTCTCACCACTCAAAAAGAACAGGCTCTTTACCTCGGTCACGAGGACGGCGATTTGCTCGACGGCAAGCGTGTTCTCATTGTTGATGATGTTGTGTCAACAGGCGGAAGCTTAAAGGCTGTTAAGGAACTTCTTGCAAAGTTCAATGCAAATGTTGTTGCTTCCTGCTTCCCGCTTGCAGAGGGCGATGCGGCAGACAGAGATGACATTATTTATCTTGAAAAATTGCCTCTTTTCTTCAAATAATTAATACTGATAATAAACATTAAAACGCTGTAAGGTTGTGCATTCTTTACAGCGTTTTAATTATTATAAAAAATTAACATATTTTTATTTTTTAATTGTTGACATATGTCAACTTTATTTGTACAATGTAAATAAATAAGGAATAAATAAAGGAAGTGAATTTTATGAAAAAGAAAGTAATCGCATTGTTTTTATCGTTATGTATGGTGTTTACGCTTATTCCTGTTTCGGTTCAGGCGGCATCAAAACCTAACATTAAAATAGGTGATTATGTTCAAATGGGAAAGTACAACGGCAGTTCGATTTTGTGGCGTTGTGTAAGTATTGACGCCGACGGACCGCTTATGCTTGCGGACAAAATTGTTGACAAACTTGCATATGATGCAAAAACAAACGACAACAGCAATTCAAAATCACACAGCAGAAGCTATAAGCGTGATGATTACGGTTCTAACTATTGGAGAGACAGTAATATGCGTTCTTGGCTTAATTCAACTGCAACTGCGGGCAAGGTTGACTGGCTTTGCGGAAATCCGCCAAAAGACGGATATGTCAGCGGAACAGGTGCTTATAATAATAAAGCAGGCTTCTTGAATGAATTTTCAAAGGCTGAAATTGCGGCTATGAAAACCGTCACACAGCGTTCTCTCGTTTCTCATCCCGAATATAATAAGGGCATTGTCGAGGGTGACGCAAATTCCGATTTGCTGTATTATACCGACATTTCGGAAGCAGTGGCAAACTACGACAGTTCGTATTTTGAAACCACAACCGAAAAGGTTTTTCTTCTTGATGTAAAGCAGGCAAATGCCGTGTGGAGAAATCTTCAAGGCTATTATGTTGCGTATAATAATAACGGTATGGCTTGGCCTTATTGGCTTCGCACTCCCGTAACCGATTGCAATCACGATATGCGTTATATCAGCTCTTCGGGTCAGGTTGGTCGTTATGCTCCGTGGTATTCGGATTTAGGCGTAAGACCGGCGTTTTATCTCGATTCCGAATATTTTGTTTCTGCTTCGGGCAACGGTTCGCAAAGCAATCCTTATGTCGGTTCTGCTCCGAGTAAGCAAGAAGACGACTATACAATTTCGGAACCTGCCGAGGATGCAAATCCTGATTGGAATGTCAGCACCGAGCAAAGCATTCAGCTTACCCTCGGCCCATATTATTCAAATGACGGAAAATATTCTAACCCTACAATCCCTGTTTATACCATACAAAAAACACGAAGCGACCTTGAAAATATGGTTGTTGTTGTGTGCGGCGAGGGATACACAAAAAGTCAGCAGGGCAAATTCATCAATGATGTCAAACGACTTTGGCAGGACGCTATGAAATATGAACCGTATCGCAGTTATGCCGACAGGTTCAATGTTTACGCTCTTTGCACAGCTTCCGAATCAACTTTTGACAATGGCGGAAGTACATTTTTTGATGTTATAGTCGACAAATATAATTCACCGGTTATTTCTAATAATCTCCACGGAAGCCAATGGAAAAATCATATTTTTGAGAGATGTATCGGTCCTGAATTTATCGAGAAAATTCACGATGCTCATATCAAAAAAACAACCGACCCAAACACAATTCCGACAAAGCCAAACGGTGAATGGAACGAATATGAACCGTATTACTATGTTCACAATTACATTGCACAGTTTGCTATGGTTGTAAACACAAAGTCCGATTTCGGCGGTGCATACAATAACCGTGAATACGGATTTCACTATTTTATTACATCATCAGACAGTTACCGTGCGTCAAAAACCTTTGCTCATGAGTTCGGACACGGTTTGCTCGGTCTCGGTGATGAATACGGCACCGGATATTTGCTTGAGGATAAGGAACTGAAATCGCTCAATCTTTCTTCGGTTGAAGACCCTGAAAAGATAAAATGGCGTCAGCTTTTAGGCTTCAGAAACACATATACCTGCCGTAACGCATACGGCTCAAAAATGCTTGTGTCAAGCTATGAATGTATAATGAGAGATACAAACTATCAGTTCTGCGAAGTTTGCCGTTTGCAGGGCTTCAAGCGAATGTCACAACTTGTTAAGGATGTTGACCTCTATGTTGCTCCGCCTGAAGTAAAGGAATACACAGGCGCTTATTCAAAATCGTCTGATTTTACAGACCTTGAAACAAGTTCGTATTATACTTATACATATAATCGCAACGACCGTCTTTTGAGCGGCAACAGCAAAAACAGATTCAGCACTGATATGAACGGCAAAAAAATCGAGCTTCGCACCGTTATCCAAAACATTTCAGATAAGAAAGCCCGTCAGCTTAAATTCAAAATGTGGATTAAACATTCCGACGGTAGCGTTGCAACCGATTCGTCGGGCAATCCGCTCCAAACAACGCAAACTTTCGACATTCCTGTTTGGAGTGACAAGCCGAATTTCTGGGCACTCGGTGCTTTGGACCATATCAAAAGCGACTTCGATTCGGGCTTGAAGAGTTGCTCTCTTATCTATCAAATCCCGTCAGATGCACAGCTTAAGAGCGGCGACACCGTTGCATTTCAAGTGATTGACGAAAACGGAAATGTCCTTGCTGATGACAATACCGAAACACAGCGTTACACATCTGTTACAGTTCAGTATAAATTCGAGGACGGCTCTGAAATTCCAAACACTGCCGGCGGAACATTTACCGTTCCGTATGGCACAAAACTTGATTTAACACCGGCAAAAACGCTTTATGATTACGAATTTGTAAAGGCTGACGGCTTGAACGAACCAATTGTCTCGGACGGCACGGTTGTTACATATTATTACAAAAATAAAAACGCTTCGGAAGAAAAGCCTGCTCCTGTAATCAACACAGTTTCGCTTTCGCTTGAAAGCAGCATAACAATGAATTTCAAGGTGTTCAAAAACAGTCTTTCGTCTTTTGATGACTTCTATATGACCTTTGAATTTGGCGGAAAAGAAGAAAAAGTTACTAATTATAAGCAGGACGGAAACTATTATGTGTTCTCGTACAAAGGCATAAATCCTCAGCTTATGAACGATAAGGTGACTGCTGTTTTGCACGCTAAAAACGGCAAGGAAGAATACACGAGTCCCGAAAAGGTGATGAGCATCAGAGAGTATGCCTATACAATGCTTGACCGATACAGTTCCGATGAACACTCAAAACTTCGCACTTTGCTTGTGGACTTGCTCAATTACGGTTCTGCGACACAAAAATATGTCGGTTATCAAACAGATAATCTTGCAAATTCAGACCTGACTGCCACTCAAAAAAGTTGGGCAAGCAAGGACACAAAAGAGTTCAAGAACATCAGAAACTTTAATTACAAAACTATAAGCAACCCAACCGTACGGTGGAATTCTTGCGGTTTGGTGCTTGGCAATGCAATTATGTTCAAGGTAAAGTTCACCGCAGATAATGTTGAAAACAAAACTGTTGAAATCACTCTCAGAAACACAAAGTTCACCTATGATAAAAATGATTTTAAAGATAACGGTGACGGTACATATTATGTGTATTGCAACGAACTTTTTGCACATGAAGTTAGTGACGAGGTGCTTCTCACGGTTTACGAAAACGGCGTTCCTTGCAGCAACACAATGCTTTTCAGCGTTGAATCCTATGCCCGATTGGTAAGGGATAAGTACAAGGGCACACCTCTTGACGAAATGATAACAGCAATGATGCTGTACGGAAACAGCGCAAAAAAATACAAAAATGTATAAGGAAACTAAAATGAAAAAGTATACAAAGTCACAGTCTGAATTGCAGGAATTTAAAATCTGTGATGTCGTAACAACAAGTACAACAAGTAATAGAGATCCTGTTGAAACACCTGATTTATAAAAAAACATAAGTTTTAAGAGCGACTTTAACGGTCGCTCTTTTTTATATAATATATAAA
>ERZ1026864.498-NODE-498-length-22492-cov-6.814057_pt1 | contig 22492 bp, 21 predicted proteins | sample MGYA00380162_ERZ1026864 | MGnify/ENA primary metagenome ERZ1026864 (study PRJEB33269, sample SAMEA4719798) | human gut metagenome | biome: human-associated habitat; feature: organic feature; material: feces | place: Cameroon | collected 2013-10 ... | reverse complement strand
TGTGATTAGCCCTGAGAGATTGCTCCAGTTGGGCAAACACCAGCACATGTACCACAATCAACACAACTATTTGCATCGATCTCGTACTGAGAAGCACCTGCAGAGATTGCTCCTACAGGACACTCGCCTGCACATGTACCACAGCTAACGCATGAATCAGAAATAACGTATGCCATAATAAAATCCTCCTTATGAATAATGATCATTATTGCCTTATTGGCTTAATGGTATTCTAGTACAAACCCGTCCAAAGCGCAAGCATTTCGGCAAATGTATTTAATTTGATGCATGATCATAAGAAAAATTTTATCGTTCCAGATTTGCAAACTTCGTGTATTCCGGCAGCCATGCGAGGTTGACCGTACCGATCGGACCATTACGCTGTTTGGCGATAATGATTTCTGAAATTCCTTTCAGTTCAGTATCCTTGTTATAATAATCATCACGATAAATAAACATCACGACATCGGCATCCTGCTCGATCGCTCCGGATTCTCGCAGATCGGAGAGCATCGGACGATGATCCGGTCTCTGCTCGACTGCACGGGAAAGCTGGGACAAAGCAAGCACCGGTACATTCAGTTCACGGGCAAGTGCTTTCAGGGAACGGGAGATGTCTGAAATCTCCTGCTGCCGGCTGTCTGTACTCCTGCCGGACCCAGACATCAACTGCAGATAGTCAATGATGATAAGTTTCAGATCATGCTCCAGCTTATATTTACGACATTTACTGCGCATCTCGGAAATACTGATTCCCGGCGTATCATCAATGATCAGTTCGGAATCCCCTATGATTCCGGCTCCTTCGACGAGTTTCGCCCAGTCAGCATCCGACAGATTACCGGTACGAAGTGCCTGTGCATCTACACGGGATTCCAGGGAGAACAGTCGGTTTACCAGCTGCTCCTTCGACATTTCCAATGAAAATATCGCCGTGCACATGTTTTCATGAAATGCCACATACTGTGCAATGTTTAAAACAAACGCTGTCTTTCCCATAGACGGACGGGCTGCAATCAATACCAGATCCGATGGCTGTAATCCTGCTGTCCGGTAATCCAAATCAATAAACCCTGTCGGTATTCCCGTAACATTTCCGTCCTGCTGTGACGCTTTTTCAATCTTTTCCAGTGCGTTCATGACAACCTGACGAATCGGCACATAGTCTCCACCGGTACGGCTTGACAACAATGCAAAAATATCATGTTCGGTCTTATCCAGAACACTTTCGAGCGATTCTTTGCCCGCATAGCACTCATTCTCTATCTCTTCCGTGACCCGGATGAGTTTCCGCTTCATGGAATTTTCTTTTACAATATTACAATAATATTTGACATTCGCGGATGTCGGAACCGCACGCACCAATTCTCCAACGAATTCCAGACTGGAGACTTCCTGTGGTACATCCTTTTCCTTGAGTTTATTCTGCAGTGTAACCAGATCCACCGGCTGTCCGCTGCTGTACAATTCGATCATCGCATCAAAGAGAATTCCATACTGCTTGTGATAAAAATCTTCCTGCAGAAGGATCTCCATGGCTGTGACAATGGCATCCTGATCCATGATCATGGAACCAATGACCGACTGCTCGGCTTCCAGACTGTTCGGCATCACCCGCTTGATCAGCGTTTCTTCCAAGCGAACTTCCTCCTATTCCTCAACAACCTGAACACGCAGTGTTGCGGTTACCTTTGGATGAAGCTTCACCGGAATCTCATAAGTTCCAAGAGCCTTGATGGATTCGCCCAGCTGCATCTTCTTTTTATCCAGATCCAGCCCTGCCTGCTCTTTTGCAGCCTGTGCAATTTCCTTGGTGGAAACAGACCCGAAAATACGTCCGCCCTCACCGGATTTGATCTTTACAACAACTTTCTTTGTTCCGATCTCCTCCGCCAGTTCCTTTGCGTGCTCTAAATTTTCAGCTGCCACTTTGTCTGCATGCTGATTCTGCAATTTGAGGTCATTCAGATTCTTTGTCGTTGCCTCTACTCCAAGTTTCTTCGGCAGAATTGCATTGCGTGCATAACCGTCACTCACATTTACGATTTCGCCCTTTTTCCCAAGAGCTTTCACATCCTGTAATAAAATTACTTTCATTCCTGTATATCTCCTTCTTCAAGCATTTCATCAATGGTCCGCATAATGGCATGTTTTGCCTCGGAAATCGTACATCCCGTCAACTGTGCACCAGCCACATTCAAATGACCGCCGCCACCCATTCGTTCCATGATTAACTGTACATTAATTTCATCAATAGAACGTGAGCTGATGTATATTTTTCCTGCGTACTCTGTCAGCACAAAAGATGCCTTGATTCCTATAATATTGAGCAGCTCATTTGCTGCCTGCGCGCCGACAATCGTTGGACTTTCCACGTCCTCACTCGGACAGACAGAAATTGCAAATGCACCGCGGTATACTTCCGCATGACGCACTGCCTCCGCACGGGCTTTATAGCATGCCATATCATTTCGCAGCATTTTACGCACACGGGTCACTTCTGCCCCGGAGCGTCTGAGATATGCTGCCGCCTCAAATGTACGGACACCTGTTTTGGTCATAAAGTTATTGGTATCAATCAAAATACCTGCATAAATGCAGTCTGCCTCTGCCGGAGAAAGCTTAAATCCTTCCTGGAAATACTGTAAAACTTCTGCTACCATCTCACAGGCAGAAGATGCGTATGGCTCAATATAGGACAGCAGCGGATTTTCAATCACTTCACTGCCCTGACGGTGATGGTCAAATACAACAATTGTATCGGTACGCGTAAGCAGTTCCGGGCATTCCGTATAACTTGGACGGTTCGTGTCCACCACCATAACAAGGGAATTGCGGCTTACCTCTTCAATCGCAATCTCACTATTGATAAACATGTCTTCCGGATAGCCTTTTTCCGGAGTAAAACATTCCATAAGCGGCCGGATGGAAGTTGTTGGCTCATTGATCACGATCTGTGCCTTTTTTCCAAGCACACGGGCTGCACAGAAAATTCCAATCCCTGCACCAAGGGAATCGACATCTGTCAGGCTGTGCCCCATGATAATCACGTTCTCACGGCTCTCAATAATTTCATGCAGCGCATGTGCCTTAACCCTCGCTTTTACACGGGTGTTGCGCTCCACCTGTTTTGCCTTGCCTCCAAAATATGCAATGTCCTCACCATTTTTGACAACGACCTGATCCCCACCCCGTCCGAGTGCCAGATCAATTGCCGCACGTGCCTGCTCATAGTTCTCGTTATAAGAAGTCCCCTTGATACCGACACCGATACTCAGCGTAACCGCCATCTCATTGCCAACTTTGACCGTCTTGACATCTTCAAGTACACTGAACCGGTCATCCATAAGCTTCTGTAAATATTTATACTTAAATACTACAAAATACTTGTCTTTTTCGATTTTGCGGACAAGCGCGTCCATCTTTGAGAAATACTGGTTCACTTTTCGATCGACAAGCGCAATCAGAAGCGAACGCTTCACATCCTCGATACTGTCAAGTGCTTCGTCATAGTTATCAATATAAACAAGTGCCGATACCTGCTTCTGATCCAGATTTTCCTGCTTGCAATGCTGCAGTTCGGTCTCATCAAACAGATACAGTGCCGTCAGGAATTCATCGGAATCCTTCACGTCAATTTCCTTGCTCTCCTCCATGATATCGTCAAAATAAATACGATTCAGGGAAATCCGGAAAATGCGCTCCTTTTTTTCAATCGTAATATTCTGTGCATCTTCGTGTTTCTGAAGAAACTCACGGGTAATATTGGAAAAAAGGGTTGTAATTGATTTATGATAGTTTCTCCCCACTCCCGTCAGCTCGGAAAAGCGTTCATTCACCCAAAGAATTTTTCCTGTATAGTCCAACAGCGCATATGGAATTTCAAACTCATTCAAAAGTTTTTTCTGTACCGTTGCATACTGTGTGGCAAAATTGATAATCTCATTTGCAAGCCGCGGTCTGGTATTATAATATAATCCCAGTTCCAGTACAAAATAGATAGCAATAAATACCGTCAGCAAAAAGCCTGCCGTCACATCGTAAAAATAAAGCCCCACATCTGCGAGTGTCATCGGGATCGTCAGCCACAATGGCCAGCAGAGATACGATCTCAGTTTTCCCTTAAACCGAACCTTTGATTTCATTTACGCTCCTGTTCTTTCCACATCATCGCCCAACTGTGGAATATACCCCCACATCAATAATCTATAGTATAACATTTTCCCTGTGCAAAATAAAGACCTTACTGAGATAACAAAAACTGCCCCATTTTCATGGAGCAGTTTCGTCCAATGCATCACAGATGTATCTGTGTTATCCGTTTTCTTTTGCAATTTCCACAATGGATTTGCTCAGTCCTGCAATCCCCTGAATATCCGATGGGATAATAATCTTGGTTGCCTGACCGTCTGCTGCCTTGGCAAATGCCTCCAGACTCTTAATCTGAAGTACCGCATTATCCGGAGCAGCTTCTTTGAGCATACGCAGACCATCTGCATTGGCCTGCTGGATCTTTAATGTAGCCTCTGCCTGACCTTCTGCCTCTTTGATGGTTGCTTCCTTCTGTGCCTCGGCACGCAGGATTGCAGCCTGTTTTTCAGCCTCTGCATCGAGAATTGCAGACTCCTTATTTCCTTCTGCAACCAGAATTGTAGATTTTTTCTCACCTTCTGCACGCAGAATGGCTTCACGCCGCTCGCGCTCTGCCTTCATCTGTTTCTCCATGGCATCCTGAATTGCCTTTGGTGGAATAATGTTCTTTAACTCCACACGATTTACTTTGATACCCCACGGATCTGTTGCCACATCCAGCGTTGCACGCATCTTGGTGTTGATGGTCTCACGCGATGTCAGTGTCTCATCCAGTTCCAGATCACCAATGATATTACGAAGCGTCGTAGCAGTCAGATTTTCAATTGCCATGATTGGATTTTCCACACCGTATGCATACAGCTTTGGATCCGTGATCTGAAAATATACAACCGTATCAATCTGCATTGTTACGTTATCTTTTGTGATTACCGGCTGTGGTGGGAAATCAACCACCTGTTCCTTCAACAATACCCTTTTTGCAATACGGTCAATAAACGGCACCTTAAAATGCAGCCCTACCGACCATGTGGTAAGATACCCTCCAAGTCTCTCCACAACTACCGCATGCGCCTGTGGAACAATTTTCACACAGTTCACAATAACGACCAATGCAATGATCACTACAATGAGAATTACAACAGGCATAACTTTTTCCTCCTTTACCTATACCTTTTCTACTATAAGTTTGACACCACTGATTGCCAGAATTTTTGCTTCTTCTCCCGGTTCAATGATCTCATTATCATTACGGGTACGCACCGTCCACTCCTGTCCATGAACAACTGCCATCCCGGTCTGATCCATATTACTGACGCGCTCGGAAATCCGTATATTTTCCCCAATCAGGCTATCCGCGTTTGTTCTTTGCATTTTGGCATTTACATATTTACGCGCCCACGGTCTTGTCGCAGCAAGCAAAAGAATGGATACCACTAAGAATACCAGAAACTGCACCACCGGATTTACCCCTGCCATTGCCATAACCAGTGCCGCAAGTGCACCTGCGGCAAACCATATGCACGTTAGTCCGATTGTTGCAAGTTCTCCCAGAACAAACACAATCAAAAGTACTATCCAAAGCAATTCATACGGATTCATCGCTCTTATAATTATCATAGACTCTCCCTCTTTTCTGCCACTTTTTTATTTTAGCGGATGCACAGAATACATACCGGCATTTTCCATCCGGATCACAAATGCTTTTGCAAATCCGGCTGCTTTTGCATAATGCTGAATCTGTGGCTGTTGCACCAGTTTTAAGTCCCATCCGTGCATCTGCACGATTTTTGACACGATGGAAAGTCCAAGTCCGTTTCTCCCATCGCTTACCCGCGCTTTGTCCCCACGCGTAAAAGGATCAAACAAATGCTGCGCCTGTTCCTCTGGAATCAGAATTCCGCTGTCTGCCACCAATACATAAATCCGCTCCAGCTCCCTATAAGCAAACAGTCCGATTCTTGTTCCCTTTGGATTGTGCTGCATGGCATTTGTCAGAAGGTTTGTCACTACACGGGATAACTGAAGTTCATCCGCCCAGACCGGTATCGTTTCCTCCGGAATATCTGCTGTCAGTGTCATTCCGTTTTCTTCCATCTCTGCATACAACATTGCCGCATTTTCTCTGAGAAGTTCACACAAATCAAGCGTTTTTCCATTTAATGCAAACCCTTCACTATCCAGTTTTACATATTCAAACAGCAAATTGATCAGATTTCCGATCCGAACCGATTTATTCTGGATGGCGTTCAGATATTCCTGCTGTTTTTCCGGTTCCTGTACCATATGATCCGCCAATGCTTTTGCGTAACCGGATACGGTCGTGATCGGTGTCCGAAGATCATGTGCGATATCGGAAAGCATCAGATTCCGCTTGCGGTCAAACTCTCTCTGCTGCTGTTCGCGCTCCTCCTGGATCTGATGAAACTCCGCCATCACAATCCGCGCGAACGTTATCGCACCCAAAATATAAGGAAGCAGCATACACACCATTAACAGCAGAAGAACCACAAACAGCAGGATGGCTTTCCATCCTTCCATCTCCTGTACGACGACGGAACTCCTTGTCGCCGGAAGTGCATTGCCCAGCCAGTCCTGTAACCTTTCCCCTGTCCACTGCATCATTCCCTGCAGCGGTGATGGCAAAAGCATCCGGACGGCATTTACTATCAGCAATAACAGAACACATATGATAAAAATAAACAGATCCGTCTTTCCAACGGATGACTGCCTCTGGTAATCCGGGAAAAAAACTTTCATCACCACAGGCATAACCGCCTGGCTGATCAAAAAACTGATCAGCGACTGTGCAACTGTCACCAGTACAAGGATATAAATAAACCGTTTGATCAAAAATGCCTGTAAATCACGCATTGCTATTTCTCCAGCCGATAGCCCAATCCGCGGATGGTTCGAATATAAGCTGCCGGGTCTTCGTCAAGTTTTGCCCTCAGCTTGCTGATGCAGACCATAATATTATTGTCTGCAACCACATAAGTGTCACCCCATCCCTGTTCATAGATCTGTTGTTTGGTAAACACTTTTCCCGGATGCTTCATAAATAACTCCATGATCCGGTACTCTACCGAAGTCAGTTCAATCGGTTCTCCATTTTTTTTGAGTACGCAGCCTTCCGGATCCAGTTCCAGATCCCGGACGGTCAGTATACCGGATGACAGTTCCGCTGTCCCCAGCGCATAAAACCGACGGATATTTGAATTGACACGTGCTACTGCCTCCAAAGGATTGAACGGTTTTGCAAGATAATCATCTGCCCCGAGATTTAACCCCAGAATCTTCTCGGAATCCGCATCCTTTGCCGAAAGTATCATAACGGGAATATTGCTTGTTTTACGTAATTCCTGCAACACATGGTATCCGTCCATCTCCGGCATCATAATATCCAGCAGACACAGATCCACATGTTCTTTCTTTAGCAGTTCCAGTGCCTGCTTCCCGTTTTCTGCCTCAATAATCTGATAATTTTCATTTTCCAGATACAGCCGGAGAAGCGTTCGTATCTCCGGCTCATCATCTGCAATTAAAATCGTATAATTCATACATTCTCCTGCCGGAAAGGTGAATTCACCGGATCCGCCTGCTGTGTAAATCCGTTTGAACCAGCCGGGTTTGCATAGCACAGTGCCTCATACAGTGCGGCATGTGTTGCATTCACATATGGTGACACATAAAAGACTGCAAGAATTCCAAGTGTCAGTCCGGATAAAATGTACCATCCGATAAAGGACAGATCCAAAACAAATGCTTTCCATTTCTGTCCCTGCATCATACGCTTGCTTTCCGCGAATGCCTGCTCTTTGGTCATCTGTGGGTTATCTGCCAGAAGGTACGGAATCATCATATATTCATATGCCTTTACAATACCCGGAATGATAAAAAGCAATGACCATAAAACCGTAAACAGATCACGGAAAAACATTGTCTTTGCAACATTCCTGTAATTATTGTCAAATCCATATCCAATGTTCCCAATCTGTGCCGGCTCATTTAAGTTGCGGATAAAGAATCTCCTGCATCCGACCTCAAACGGATTTATGATAAATACATCAACCAGAAGTATAAGGACAAAAATCACCAGAAAAACAACTATGAATATGCCGATGGCGATCGCTGCTGCGACCATACCGCCCATCACTCCCCTGTTTCCTGCTTTCAGTCCGTCCTTAAAGCCTTCTTCAAGCCCAGCCTCAAAATCACGCAGTGAACCATCATCACTGTCATAACCGCTGTCATAATCATAGGAACTGCCTGCCTGATTCTCCGATCCATGTAAGGAACCGGTTGCACTGCTGAGGTTGCCCGAAGCAGCTCCGCTTCCCCCTGCAATCAGTGTCAGCAACAGGCTGATCAGAATACATTTCCAATAATTTCGTTTAAATGTTGCTTTCGCCCTTCCCTTTAATTGTGCGCGACTCCACATATCAAATTCCTCCATTTCCTTTTTGATGATATCATCATAACACCAAATCCTTATCTTAAAAATCGCTGCACCTTAACGTTACCTTAACAACGTGTATTTAATTTGCCTGTTTCTTCTTCGGCAAAAGAAAGCTCAGCAGAAGGGAAACAACAAACACTCCTGCGTAACCAGTCCGACATTCTGGCTGAACGATGTCAGTGGCAGGCATCCAAAACATCCGGAAATTGCACTGGAAAATCCATCCACGGCAAGTGAGCCCTGAAGTTCCTCCATTTTAAGGTCACGTCCAAGTGCTCCGGTACACACAGCAGTTGTCGCGCCAGTTGTCTCTGCTGCAGAAACCAGAAAAACAATCGCAATGGTCTCCTGAATTCCGGAGAAATCCACCATAGGTGCAATCCCTGCAACCGTAAATATAATAGAAAGAATATATCCGAAAATAAGTCCTACCAGAATATTCAGATTCTTATAAACGCCCTTTAACACATATCTTGCCACCAGACACACGATAAGTGTCAGAGCACCTACCAGCAGATGATACCATGCCCCGAACCAGAGCTGCACTGCAGACGATCAGTACGGGTGCCAGATTTGCTACAAACATGGCAAGCACATGTTGAAGGCCAAACGGAATTGCTTTTCTCATGTATAGACAAAGACAGTTTATCATCTTATTGCCCATAGTGTCAAACAGGATTTCCCGGTTGCGGTATAATTATCATCTGTGCTATACTATGAACAATTAGCGTGTGAAAGCGTACAAAAGAGGAGGATTTATTTATGACATCTGCACAAATATGCATCATGATTGCCATTATCGTATACCTTATTGGTATGATCTATATTGGTTTCCGATGTTCCAAGAAAAACAACAGTACTGACGATTTCTATCTGGGTGGCAGAAAACTCGGTCCTTTCGTAACCGCGATGAGTGCCGAAGCTTCCGACATGAGCAGCTGGCTTCTGATGGGACTTCCGGGCGTTGCTTACCTCACCGGAATTTCAGATGCCGGATGGACCGCAATCGGACTGGCTGTTGGTACATACATTAACTGGCTGATCGTTGCCAAACGTATCCGCCGCTATACGCACACCTGCAACAATTCCATTACCATCCCATCGTTCTTCAGCAACCGCTATCGCGATGAAAAAAAGATGCTGCAGGTCATTGCTGCTATTTTTATTGTTATCTTTTTTATTCCTTATACGGCCTCGGGATTTGCCGCATGCGGAAAACTTTTTTCCAGCTTATTCGGGGTAAATTATCTGACCGCCATGATTATCAGTGCTATCGTAATTGTAGCATACACAACACTTGGCGGATTTCTTGCTGCTTCCACAACGGACTTTATCCAGAGTATCATCATGTCGGTTGCTCTGATTGTAGTTCTGATCTTTGGTGTAGAAACTGCTGGCGGTATCGGTGCCGTTATCCACAACGCCTCCGAGCTTCCGGGATATCTTTCCATGACACTTTCCTATGATGTAAACACCGGAAAGGCCGCTCCTTACAGTGCCCTGACCATTGTTTCCACTGCCGCATGGGGACTTGGATATTTCGGTATGCCGCATATCCTGCTCCGTTTTATGGCAATCGAGGATGAGAAAAAACTGAAACTGTCCCGCCGCGTTGCAACCATCTGGGTCGTAATCTCCCTGTTCGTTGCCGTCTTTATCGGTGTGATCGGTTATACCATGAGCAAAGTCGGCGCACTGGAGATGCTGACCGGATCGAATTCCGAAACCATTATCGTAAAAATTTCCGCCCTGCTCTCCCAGCACGGTGTGATATTTGCCCTGCTTGCGGGTGTGATTCTCGCCGGCATTTTAGCTTCCACCATGTCCACTTCGGACTCGCAGCTGCTGGCTGCATCTTCTGCGGTTTCTTCCGACATTCTCGGTGCTTTCCGCAAAGATTCTTCCAACAAAAACGGAAGCATGGCAGCCGCAAGAATTACACTCCTTGTAATTTCTGTCGTTGCCGCATTCATTGCCAGAAATCCGGACAGTTCCGTATTTGCCATCGTTTCTTTCGCCTGGGCTGGATTCGGTGCCGCATTCGGACCAGTTGTTCTGTTTTCCCTGTTCTGGAAACGTACCAGCAAATGGGGCGCACTTGCCGGTATGGTCTGCGGGGGTTCCATGGTATTTATCTGGAAATACCTGATCCGCCCGCTCGGTGGTATCTGGAACATCTATGAACTGCTTCCTGCATTCCTGATTGCCTGCGCTGCGATCGTAATCGTCAGTCTGCTGACACCAAAACCTTCCAAAGAAATCGAAGAGGAATTTGACCGGGTCGCACAGATGAAATAAATCTTTTAACTTTGTATACCAAAAATGTCGGTAGATATCTGACAGATATCTACCGACATTTTTAATTCTTATTTTCAATTATGCTTTGATCCTAGCGGCGGATCTTTACAGACTTCACACTGCTGTATGGACTGTAATACTTTGTTCCATCTACCGTAACATAGCTGCGGATCTTGTAATAATACGTTCCTTTGGTGAGTTTTGCCCTTGTATAAGACTGCATCTCACCATCTTTTGTAGCCGCAATCTTCTTGTATCCATAATCATATGCTCCCTTGGAGCGGTAGATTTCATAGCCGGTAACGGAAGTACCTGGCAGCCATGTGATACGGACTTTTGATCCGTGTGCACGCAATCTTGTGATAACCGGCTTCTCCGGCTTAATAATAAAGCTTGTCTTTGCAGATCCCGTATAATTACCGGTTCCCACTACCATAACAGCAGCTTTTCCCGGTGCACCATTGTCACTGTAATTCAGATAGTAATCCGAACCTTCTTTTAAAACAATGTTATTTAATGTAACGGTAACTTCCGGTTTTACGGAAGATCCTGTATATCTTTGTGCTGCAATCTTACTGATCACCGCATTTGCAAGGTTATTGGATGAAACCGTTGTATTTCCGTTCCCATGATTTACGATACGGAAATAAACCGTCCGGCTTCCATAATAATTTCCGATTCCGTTAATTGTTACGGATGCAGTACCGATATTGCGGTTGTTGCTGTAAGAAAGTGTATAATCTCTTCCCTCGTACAGATAGCCGCCATTCAGCCATACCGATACGGACGGACGAATATCATATCCGGTGTATGTCTGATCAACGATTGTACCTACCGAAGCATTTGGAATATAGTACGAATATGTATTATTGCTGTTATTGGTTCCTGTTACCTGAACCGGAATCTGCAGGGGAATTCTTCCATCCGGACGATTCAGTGTAAGTGTTGTGGAACCAGCAGTATTTGCGATCAGTTTTGTTCCGCTGATATAGGCAACCGCAGTATTGGATACATACATATTCAGTCCCTGTACAATCGGACAGTTTGCATTGCTTGGCCAGTGATTCGATACTTTAATGTTTTCATAGCATCCAGATAAATCAATGGTCTGACCCGCAGACATCTGAATGTAATTTCCAATGGATGACGGAACAACAATCTGATCTGAGGTAATATTGCTTTCCGCAATCTGAATATTGTTTACCGTTGTCGTCTGGTTGTTCGGTGTTGTATAGGATGTTCTGGTTACCGTGTTGGCAAATTCCTCTACCCAGTAATGGTAGCCATTGTAATATACATGTCCGATTCCGACAGCTGTAAACTGGCTGTTTAACATATTTCTACGCTGTTCCTGTCCGGAATAATTTGCATTGTCTTCCCGCATTGCGTTGTGAAGTGCAGATGCGGAAGAATAATTCACACCGATATTCTCTGCATACACTCCCGCATAGACACCGTTTTCACTGTAAGCAGTATAATAATTTGTGCCATTTGGTCTGGTGTGTGAATATGAAAGTGCAATCTCTGCTGCACGTTTCATGGCTACCTGCTCCAATGCATAGTCGTAAGTAAGCGGCTGCAGATTATTACAATATGTCTTCGTGTAATTGTTTGCATCCCAGTACCATGCATCGGATAAATTTCTGCGCATACTGTTGATCATGCCATAGACATTTCTGGCATCCGTCTGTCCGTATGTAACCTGAATACTTACGTTCCGTGTACCGGTTGTTGCAGCCATCACATTGCCCGCATACCCCAGTGGAAGCAGTGAAACAATCAGGACAAACGCAAGCAGACGCCTGAGTACATTGTGCGTTTTGGTTTTTCTCATAATCTTGATCCCTTCCTTTATTTTAAAATTTTGTTATCCCTATTGTACGCTTTTTAGCGGCTTCCCGCAATGATAATTTCATAAAGTTTGCTTGACAAGCATAACAGAAAAGCTATACTCTAATTAGCAAACAGGTGGGTGCGCAACTCGTTTCTGCGGGCTGTCGTTTTGTCGGGGACACCGTTCGCAATTTCTAGTCTGCCTAAGAGGGAATCTTCGAAACGTTTATTACGCCCACTCCCCATTTGTCTTGATATTTACTTTATTTTCAATATGTCACTCTGTGACTGCGCAAATAGAACCGTGGGCATGCTTATTCGAAGCTTCCCTCTAAGGCAGACACAAAATCGCTCAGACGGTGTCCCCGACAAAACGACAGCCCGCAGAAACGAGTTGCGCAATCACCAATCTAATTAGCAGATGGAGAAGGGAGAAATGACTGACTATGACATATCAGGAATTAGTTTCAAAATTAAAAGATACTTATCAGGAGAAAGATGCTTCCAAAATCAGCGAACATCTTGCCATCCAATTTAACATACAGGGAGAAGCCGAAGGTGCCCTGTATCTGGAAATTGCAAACGGACAGCTTCATGTTGAACCATATGAATATTACGACCGTGACATTTTAGTCACAACTTCAGCTGCTGATCTGCTTGCACTCGCGCAGGGCAGCCTTGACATTCTCGAAGCTTACCAGAGTGGGAAAATTTCTGCGGAAGGAAATCTTGCAAAAGCATTGCTGTTAAATGAAATTGTCACCGGTTCATCCGAAGCTCCGTCACCAGCGGAATCTGCTCCTGTGGAAACTTCGGCATCAGCGGAATCTGCTCCTGTGGAAGCTCCGGCACCGGAAGAATCCTCTCAGGAAGAAACTCCGGCTGCGACAGATGCCAGGACCACAACACCATCCGTCCGGGTACCACGCATGTCCCGGAAGAAAAACAGAAAAAGACATAAATAATCTGTAAACTTCCTTGTGTTTTTCAGACAGCATGTTATGATAATTCATAACATAAGGTATTTGATATAGGAAAGGAGTGAAATATATGTCTTTTTTAAACAACTTAGGACAAAAGATCAGCGATGTGAGCCAGACTACCATCAAAAAAACAAAAGACCTGGCAGATACTGCAAAATTAAATTTAAATATCTCCGAGGAAGAACGCAAGATTGATACTGCATACGAACAGATTGGAAAATGGTATGTGGAAAAACATCGCGAAGATGCCGAAGAAGATGCAAAAACCTGGCTGGATGCGATTGCCGCTTCCGAAGCCAGAATTAAGGAATGCCGTGAAAGCATTCACCAGATGAAAGGTGTAGCGATCTGCCCATCCTGCGGTGCAAGCGTGGATGCCGATGCTGCATTCTGCAGTGCCTGTGGACAGAAAATGCCGGAAAAGCCAAAGCCGGAACCGGTTAAGGAAGAGGACGTCGAGGTGATTCCTCCGGAACAGCCGTCTGAGGAACCAGCTTCTGAGACCGTGTCGGAAAATGCTTCCGAAACCCAGACCGAAGCACCTGCATCTGATGCTTCAACCGAAGCTTAAAAACAGACATGGAAAACAAAAGGAGCTGTCGTGCCACCGATATTCGCTGGTGCGATAGCTCCTTTTCTAATTTTATTAAGACGAGCTGCGCAATCTCTACTGTTTATATAAACGGGTTATAAAACCGGCTGCCATCATGATAGGTAATCACAAGTGCAACCACGGCAAATCCAAGCACCAGTGCAATACACAGATAATCATTGCGCTGTAATTTTCTTCCCATATACCAGGTACGCTTTCTGTGTTTCCCATATCCACGCAGCTCCATTGCGTTACTGATCGTGTCAATACGGCCGATACTTGTAAAAATGAGCGGGAAAATGATAGAGGCTGTACTCTTAATCCGACTCATCAACTTCGCTTTTCCAGACATCTCGATTCCACGCGCTTCCTGCGCATTTTTAATTTTGTGGAAATCATCCTGCACATCCGGAATATAACGCAGTGCAATTGCCACCGCATAGCCGATGTTGTAACTGATTCCAATACGATTTAACGATGCTGCAAACTCCGACGGATTGGTGGTCACGACAAAAATGAACACCGCCGGGATAATTGTAAAATATTTCAAAATAATGTTCAGCTCATAAAACAGCTGCTCAGCGGTAATCGGATAATGCGCCGAAAGCTGCCAGAGTACATGCTTTGTACCATAAATTTTTGTTCCCTGATCCGGTGCAAAAATAAAAATGGCAAGCACATTGATCACCAGAAAGAACATAATGAACTTAAAAATAGAACCGACCTGTTTCCACTCTGTTTTTGAAATCTTAAACAGGATCAGACTAAAAACCAGCATCACGGCGAGTACACGGGTATCATAAGTAAGCATGCTTGTGATGGACCATGCCAGAAAATAGATCAGCTTTGTGACACCGCACAGCCGATCCATCCAGGTATCTTTTTGCTCATAGGTCAATAACTTTGCCATTACCGCACCGCCCTTTCGTAATTGATAAACCGCTGCACGAACTGGGAAGGATCTTCAATTCCACATTTGACCGCCATCTCATAGAGTGACGTCTGCTTTAAATATGCCGGAGCTGTGATCGTTTCATTGGTCAATACTTTTGCCGGCGTATCAATGGTCAGAAGTTTTCCATCTGCCACAACAATCGCACGGTTGGTATATTCCAGCATCAGGTGCATATCATGTGTAATCATGATAATGGTCGTCCCCTGTGTCTCGTTGATTTCCTTTAAAAACTCCATAATTTCCGTATAATGGCGGTAATCCTGTCCCGCTGTCGGCTCATCCAGAATCAGGATCTCCGGCTTCATAACAAGAATGGACGCAATGGTCACCCGCTTCTTCTGACCGAAACTCAATGCAGAAACCGGCCAGTTCCGGAACTGGTACAATCCACAGATTTTCAGTGTCTCATGCACACGCTCACGGATTTCTTCCTCTGGAACTCCGCGCACAGTAAGCCCAAGTGCCACTTCCTCATAAATCATAGGCTTAGAAATCATTTGATTCGGATTCTGCATGACAATTCCAATATGCTCCCCACGCTCTTTGACCGAAAGTGGTGAGATATCGTTTCCGTTCAGCTCAATTTTTCCTTTGCTCGGTTCTAAAAATCCACAGATCAGATTGGACAGTGTCGTCTTTCCGGCACCGTTTTTCCCGACAATACTGATCATTTCGCCTTTCTTTACATCAAAACTGATATCCGAAAGAATTGCTTTTTCCGGCTGATAAGAAAAATGCAGATGGTCTACTTTAAGTACCTTCTCCTGTGTTTCCTGTTTCTGCGGAATCTGCGTAGTCTCAAACCATTCCCGCACCTGTGTTTTGTATGGTTCAAAATTCATGGTTTCCACATGCTGCGGATGATCCTGTGCAGTGATGGTACATCCGGCATGTTTGAGTGCCGTGACATAGAGCGGTTCCCGGATTCCCTGTTCCTCTAAGATATTTCCAACCAGCAGATCATCCGGTTTCATGTCCGCAACAATGGTTCCGTCTCCGACCACAACAATACGGTCTACATCTTTGTACAGCACATCCTCCAGACGATGCTCAATGATTACGATCGTTTTTTTCTGTTCCTTTTGGATTCTGTCAATTAACGCGATCGCTTTCTTTCCGGTCGCCGGATCAAGATTGGCAAGTGGCTCGTCAAACAAAAGAATATCCACATCATCAATCATAACGCCCGCCATGGAAACTCTCTGTTTCTGTCCACCGGACATCTCCGATGGTGCATGGGAAAGCAACTCTTTTACTTCTACCGTCTCTGCCACACCGTCCACTTTGCGAAACATTTCTTCCTGTGCCATGCAGTCATTTTCCAGCACAAAAGCAATATCTTCCGCAACCGTCAGACCGATAAACTGCCCGTCCGTATCCTGTAATACAGTTCCAACCATCTTGGAAAGCCCAAAAATCCCAAGTTTTTTCGGATCTTTTCCCTCGATTCTCAGCGTCCCGGTACTATCTCCCTCATACGAAAAAGGGATCAGTCCGTTGATACAATTTGATAATGTCGACTTTCCTGATCCCGATGGTCCAATAATGAGAACCTTCTCTCCGGGATAAATTTTCAAATTGATATCCCGGAGTGTCGGCTCCATCTGTGACCGATATTTAAATGTAAAGTTTTCAAATTCAATAATCGGTTCCATACGTTTTTAGTCTTCCTTTGTAAGACTTGATGATTTTGCTCCAATCTTTGTATATCCCAGTCCAAGTAATGAACCAAGTACACCTACAATAATGATATTGGCTACAAATGCACATACTCCCTGTAAGAATACTTTCTTTGCAGGTTCTGCATAAATGAGAATGTCAAGCACCGGTGCAACAACGATCCATGCGACTGCATTCGCAACAACCTGAACCACATTAAAAAGAATGACTTTCTTCTTATTAAATCCACCAGCCTTAATCTCAAAACTCTTTGCAAATAAGCCAACTAAAATCCCAAAAATTGCATCCGGGAATACCCAGCTCCACCATACACCGCCATAAAACAGTGCATCTCCGAGCGCATGTCCCAAAAGACCAATGATTCCTCCAACAACTGGTCCAAACACTGCGGCAAGAAATGCCATCACTGCGGCACGCGGCTGCATGGATGTATTCGGGATAATTCCCAGCGGAATCTGCACTTCTGTCAAAACAATGAACAATGCGGTTCCGATACCGGTTGCTACAACTTCTTTGATTCCAAATTTTTTCATAACAAGTTCCTCCTTTGTTTTTTCAGTACCTTATTATTTATGATAAACGCGCAAATGTCAAGTTTTTCGCCCTTTTTCTTTTCAGCTTCCTTTAACTTTTTGCACCATCTCCGGCAAAGTATTCCTTCACCAGTTTAACAACGACACCGGAAAGCAAAAATACTGCGATCAGGTTTGGAATTGCCATGAGTCCGTTAAAGGTTTCCGCAATGCTCCACATCAGACCCAGATCCATGGTCGCACCCATAATGGCAACCAGTGCATACACCAGCATAAATGGCTTGTTGACACGGGAACCGAACAAGAACTCGATGCAGCGTGTCCCGTATAATCCCCATCCGATAATGGTGGAAAATGCAAAACAGCACATGGCAACCGCAGTAAAAATAGATACCCAGTTTCCGTATGTTGCGGTAAATCCACTGATTGTAAGCTCTGCACCTGCCGCCTGACCGTAACTGACCGGAACCTGGCTGCACAAAATAACAAGCGCGGTAAGCGTACAGATGACAATCGTGTCTACAAACACCTCAAAAATACCGAAAAATCCCTGCTTGACCGGTTTTCTCGTATCTGCACAGGCATGGGCAATAGATCCCGTACCAAGCCCTGCCTCGTTGGAAAAAATTCCACGGGATACGCCCTTTTTCATACTCATGAAAAAGCTGCCGACCGCGCCGCCGGTCACTGCGGCCGGATGAAATGCCCCTTCCACAATCGAAGCAAAGACAGCCGGGACATGTCCGATATTAAGAATAATCACTCCCACTGCCAGAACAATATAGATCAATGCCATAAACGGTACCAGCTTTTCTGTCACCCGTCCAATCCGCCTGATACCTCCAAGCAGAATGAGTGCAATCAGAATCGCCAGAATGATCCCAACCACAAGGTTAACGGTCGGTACCGCATCTTTTGAAATAACATGGTAATTCGTCAATGCTGCATTGATGGCTGTGGTAATCGTATTTACCTGTGTGGCATTCCCTGTTCCGAATACGGTCAGTACGCCAAACGCGGAAAACAGATACGCCAGCCAGTGCCAGTGCTTTTTCAGTCCGTTCTTAATATAATACATTGGGCCTCCGACCAGATCGCCATGCACATTCTTTTCACGGAAATGCACCGCAAGCGTCACTTCTGAAAACTTCGTACACATACCGAGAATTGCGGAAATCCACATCCAGAACACGGCTCCCGGCCCTCCGATGGCAATGGCTCCTGCCACCCCGGCAATATTTCCCGTGCCGACCGTTGCCGCAAGTGCCGTACAGACCGCCTGAAACGGTGTCATGGCTCCATCCGATGCCTCACGCTTCTTAAACATACGGCCAAATGTCACTTTCATCGCGTATGGGAACTTGCGGATCTGTAAAAACCGGGTCCGGAAGCTTAATACCAGACCAACACCGATGATACAGATCATGGCTGGGACACCCCAGATGAAATTGTTGACCGCACTGTTGATTGCTTCAATTGTGGATAACATAGTTTTCTTTTCCTTCCTACGTGAATAAGCGCGTGTTTTGTGTGAAACACGCGCTTGCATTATAGCACAATTTTTGCATTTTCTCTACATCTGCGTAAAGAAACACATACTATCTTTTGTCCCTTTACAAAATCGGATAAAAATATATAATAACAGACAAAACATCATCCATACAATTTTAGAGGTAACATCATGCTGAAACATATAAAAAAAACTTTTCTTCCCGTCATTCTTTGTCTTGTCCTGTGTACCTGTACCGCATGTACTTCTCTTTCCAAAGAGGAAACAGAAACTTCCGAGACGGAGACAGACAGCGCGGTCTCTGCTTACCAGAACGTATTACGGAAAATCAGACAAAACCATATTTTTCCGGGTTCTGGCACCGAGTTTGCCTGGGAAGAATCACTATCGATCTACTACGCAATTGTCGATGTCAACCAAGACGGCATAAAAGAGCTTCTGCTTGATTTTGATTATGATAGTGGTCCGGACGGCGGCATTACAGTGTACACCTATGATCCCAATGCACCTACTCTGGTTCATGAAATTGGTGGTTTCTTTACTTTTTCCCGTTTTTACGACAATGGAATTGTGGAAGAGGATATTTCCCACGGAAGTCCTTACGGTGGTCCTTATTCCACCGCTGGTGCAGCCGACCCCAACACTTTCTGGCCTTATCAGGTATGGTCCTATCAGGCCGATGATGCCTCCTACACAAAAATAGGTTTTGTGACCGACTGGAATAAAAAAGAATGGGCAGACAGCATTGACGGATTTTCCTCATTTCCGGATTCCGCTGATAAGGATCACGACGGTATCGTATATCTCCTGACAAATGCCAAAGGGAAAGAAACCGCCATAGATGCTGCTGACCTGAAAAAGTGGGTGGATTCCTACCGTAAAGGTGCAAAAGAAATTCCCATCACCTATCAAAGGCTCAAATAATGGCAATTATGATTGTGTATCAGGATCACTGGCTGCGTACCGCCCAGCGCATCTTCGTGGATCGTGCCCGTCCGTTCTGCGCACACTCCTGCGCGGACGGACGCACCACATCCTTTGCATACTCCGAATAAATGCCTGCGCGACAGCCTTCTTTTAAAGCACGCTTTACCAGCTTGTCCTCCCCTGAATGGAATGTCAGAATCGCCACGCGGCCGCCCGGTTTTAAAGCACCCGGCAGCTTTTCCATAAATTCATAAAGCACCTCAAACTCGCGGTTGACATCAATGCGAAGTGCCTGAAACGTCCGCTGACAGGTCTTTTTGATGGTTTCTTTTTTCTCCTTTTCCGGCAGAAAATCGAGAGTGTCTTCAATAATCCTGCGCAGTTTTGTGGTGGTATCCACGCGGTGTCCTTTGCGGATCTCATCGGTGATCGCTTTTGCAAGTTCCTCACAGTACGGCTCATCCGAATTTTCATAGAGCATTCCCGCAAGCTCGTCCCGGCTGATCGTATCCAGCCGCTCCGCCGCACTGATTCCTGCTTCCTGATTCAGCCGCAGATCAAGCGGTCCGTCCACTTTAAAGGAAAATCCACGCTCCGGATTGTCAATCTGCATAGACGAAACCCCAAGATCTGCCAGAATAAAATCAAAGCCGCCCACTTCTTTTGCAATCTCGTCAATCGTACAGAAATTCTGCAAATGCACGGTCAATATATCCTCGCCAAATCCCTGCTCTGCCAGACGTTTTTTCGTCTTTGCCGATTCTACCGGGTCGACATCGGTCGCATGGATGTGTCCCTGCCCCTGCAGCTGCTTGAGCATAGCTTTTGTGTGACCGCCATAGCCAAGTGTGGCATCAAACCCGGTCTGTCCCGGCTTAATTTGCAGAAAATCAAGAATTTCTTTTACCATAATAGAAATATGCATACCCGCAGGCGTATTGCCCTTTTCGATCACATGTGCAATGGTATCTTTGTATTTTTCCGGCTGCAGTTCTTTGTATTTTTCCTCAAATTTCTTTGGGTATTTTCCTTTGTAACGCACGCGCCGCTTGTGTACGGTCTGGTTTTCGTTTTCCATTTTTATGATTCCTTTCCTCTCCTGTCCAGGTACAGCTCCTCTTACCATTTGCAAGACAAAACTTTATATGAGGTTGCGAAGGTATTGTTTGCAGAGTAATCTTTAAGCACTAATGATTTCAAATTTAATTTGTTTTCTATGAATACCGGTACAATTGTTTTTCTACCAGTTTACTTCCTTCATAAACAAGCCGAAGTGTAAAAAAGCGGTGCTCGTCTTCCTCGATCAGCAGTTTTAAAAAAATGGCATCTCCTTCCCAGGTCGGAAGCGCAAGCACTTCTTTTTTGTCCATCCACTGCAGATCGCCTTCATTGCACTCGATCAGCTCCCCGGTAAAACCATCCGCAGTAAACAGGCACATTTCTTCCGGCTCCGGCGCTTCATCACTGATGAATGTGATCAGCCCGCGGAACTGGTAGGAAGTCAGTGTCAGGCCGGTTTCTTCTTTTACTTCACGTAACAGGCAGTCCTCCGGTCCTTCCGTGCCTTCTGCATGTCCACCTACACCAATCCACTTGTCTTTGTTGATGTCGTGCTGCTTTTTGGTGCGGTGGAGCATTAGGTATTTTCCGTCTTTTTCTATGTAACACAGGGTTGTCATTTTCATGGGATTTTCCTCGTTTTTTCTCATATTTGTTCCATATGCTCCATGATAACAAAATTTGCCCCGTTTTTTCAATCGAACATTTCATATTTTGCCCCATTTTTGATATATTTATTTTCTTTTTTTGCCCCGTTTTTAAATTCCAGCCGAGTTATGGTGCTCATTTGAGGTATTCTCCAATCCGGTCAATATTATAAAGCGGGATGTTTGTCATCCAGTCCTGCTCACGGAAATCCGACATGGAAGTCCGCACCGCATGCTTGGGATGATACTTCTCACAAAAAGCCCGCAGACTTTTTGCCCGCAGATTTTCCTCTGCTTTCACCTCTACCGGAATGACCGATCCGGGTGCCTGCAGCATAAAATCAATTTCGCCCGTAGAATTTGCCGTTGTGTAATAATATGGTTCCACACCCAGTTCCGCTATCATCTGCTGCAGCACATACTGCTCCGTCAACGCCCCTTTAAACTCTGCAAAAATCCGGTTTCCATCAATGATAACGCTTGCATCCGGATCTGCCATGGCAAGCAGAAGCCCGACATCAAGCATATAAATTTTGAACGCATACAGATCCATGAAATCAACTTTCCCTACCGGAAAAGAAGTTCCCTTATAAAACGTTTCATTGTGCGTCCTCCCTGTCAGTAGAATTTATATGTAGCATTCCTTATGGCTTTATATGATATTCCTTTATGGCAGAGCCGTCAACATTTTTAAGGACGTATTTGTGTTATGGTTCTACACTTTTCTGGACGTATTTATGTGATAGTGCTACACTTTTCTGGACGTTACTGTTTGCATAAATGTGGAAGGTTTTTGTTGCATCTCAGGCATTTAAATGCTATACTTGTCACAAAGCAAATACATATTTTTCCATAGCTTGGGCGGACAGTACCTGGCGAGCCGTCTATATCATATATTTTATTTTTTCATTTCAAATTATCCCGGAA
>ERZ1026864.492-NODE-492-length-22698-cov-89.759528_pt1 | contig 22698 bp, 44 predicted proteins | sample MGYA00380162_ERZ1026864 | MGnify/ENA primary metagenome ERZ1026864 (study PRJEB33269, sample SAMEA4719798) | human gut metagenome | biome: human-associated habitat; feature: organic feature; material: feces | place: Cameroon | collected 2013-10 ... | reverse complement strand
GTTATAGATGGTGTAACTTATGATGTTCTTTATGTTATTCCTTCTGGAAGATTACACAAGATTCTTATGAAGAAGGTGTAACAATGGCTTATATAGAAAATTTAGATAAATTATTAAAGAAATTAGAAAAGCTGGATAATATCAATTTAGACGAAGTTCTTAATAAGGCTTGTATCTTGGTTGAAAATGATGCTAAAAAGAAATGTCCTGTTGATAAGGGTTAGTTGAGAAACTCTATTACACACGAAGTAGAGGGAACAGAAGCCGTTGTAGGCACTAATACTGAATACGCACCTTATGTTGAAATAGGCACAGGCATTTTTTCAAGTGAAGGAACAGGCAGACAAGACAAATGGAGTTATCAAGATGCCGAAGGACATTGGCATAGCACAGTAGGTTAGAAGCCGCAGCCGTTCTTAAATCCGGCACTTGATGAAAACCGCAAAGAGATTATCCAGTTCTTTAGAGAAGAATTAAAGAAGGGGGTTCAAAATTTATGATTGATTATAAACCAACCTTAAAACAAGAGTTAGAAAAAGTTGGCTTACCTGTCTTTTATGAATTATTTGTAGATAGTTCTACTGAAACTCCTTGTATTACATTTATTGAAAATAACAATGTAGCAGAAGCCGAAGGAGATAATTTGTTTTATAGCCGATTATCCTATAATATTAAATTATGGGGTGATAGCCTTGCTACATTGATGCCTAAAGCCGTTGCGATTGACGATGTAATGAGAAAGTAGGGGTTCAAGAGAACTTCTATTAATGAGTTGTCTGTTGGAATATCTCAATTAGAAATCATTATGAGATATGAAGCAATGGGTTATGAAAAGATATAATAAAGGAGATTTTTGAATATGGCACAAGGATTACTTTCAAAGGGTATTAAGTTTGAATATAGTGCTAATGGCACTGCTTATACCGAAGTTAGCAACTTATAGGAAATTCCTTCTCTTGGCGGCACTCCTGAAAAAGTTGATGTGACTTGCCTTGCTGATGCGAATAAGAAATACATTAATGGTTTAGTTGATTATGGTGATTTGGCGTTTAAGTTCCTCTATGATAACAGTTCTGAAACTTCTAATTACCGTGTGTTAAAAGGATTGACTGGCGTTAATCATTTTAAGATTACATTCCCTGATAACACCACTTTTGGATTTACTGGCGAAGTTAGTTGTTCTTTAGACGCTGCTGCTGTGAACGCTGCTCTTACTTTTACTGCTAATATCGCTCTTAATAGTGAAATCGAAGTCACTAATCCATCTTGAATTTAAAGGGGATGTTTTAAACATCCCCTATTTTTTATTATAAAGGAGATTATGATTATGTTATATACTGTTCTTAATGTTGGTGATAAAGAATATAAATGCCGTTTAACGGCAAAGGCTTGTGTAGATTTGGAACGTAGAATGGGTTAGAACCCACTTAACGTTTTTACTGAAATACAGAAGTCTAATGAACTTCCAAAAGTGGAAGATATTATTATGATACTTCACGCAAGCCTACAAGCATTAGAGCATAATATTTCACTTGATGATACTTATGCTATTTATGATGAATTTGTCGATAAAGGTAATACCTTGATTGAACTTATTCCTATTATCATTGAAATTTTTAAAGTAAGCGGTTTCTTCAAAGAGATTGATAACTCAAAAAACGCTCAACAGGCGAAGTAAGTAATTCTTCTTCGCCTTTAACTTTTATGGAACTATTTAATACATTATACGAAGCGGCACTTAAATGCGATATTAACATCTTTGACTTTTGGAATTATACATATGGCGAAATCGTTGATTTAATCAACATATATAGAGAAAACCAAGAGTAGAAGATGAAAGAAAGATTACACGATAATTATTAGATAGCACTATTAACTTCAATCTTTACGAATAGAGCGAATAACGGCAAACAACCGCCTACTTTATAGGAATTATATCCAGATGTATTTGAAGAAGAACTTCCAAAAGATACAATAGATAATAGTTGGATATATTATAAAGAATAGATGCTTGATTATGCGGAAAAGCATAATCAGAAGGAGGTTTAACAGCCAATGACATTAGAAGAATTGGTAGTAAAGATAACAGGCGAAACTTCCGGTTTAAAAAATGCTATGAGTTCTGCGGTTTCAGCCGTAGGTAAATTTAGTGCCGCTGCCGTAGCCGCAGGAGCAACCGCCGCAGCCGCTATAACGAAATCAGCCGTTGAAAGTTATGCCGACTATGAACAACTTGTAGGCGGTGTAGAAACGCTATTTAAAGATAGTGCGGGAATTGTTTAGGAATATGCGGCTAACGCCTTTTAGACTGCTGGATTATCGGCAAATGAGTATATGGAAACCGTCACAGGGTTCTCCGCAAGTTTGTTATAGAGCGTTGGCGGCGATACAGAAGAAGCGGCACGAATAGCAGATATGGCTATAACTGATATGGCTGATAATGCTAACAAGATGGGAACATCTATGGAAAGCATACAAAACGCCTATCAGGGTTTCGCAAAACAAAATTATACAATGTTGGATAACTTAAAATTAGGCTATGGCGGCACGAAGCAAGAAATGGAGCGTCTGCTTGAAGATGCTGAAAAATTAAGTGGTATTCACTATGACATTTCTAATCTTAATGACGTATATTCAGCCATTCACGTTATCCAAGAGGAATTAGACATAACAGGCACAACAGCCAAAGAAGCAAGCACAACCATACAAGGCAGTGCTGCGGCAATGAAAGCAGCGTGGCAGAATATGCTTACTGGCATTGCTGATGAAAACGCCGATTTTGATACATTGATTGGAAATCTTGTTAGTAGCGTATCAACTTTTGCGGAAAATATTTTACCAAGAATAGAGATTGCTTTAAAGGGTGTCGGCAAACTGATAAGCGGTTTAGCACCAGTAATTGTAGAAGCATTGCCGAACCTATTAAATACAATCCTTCCAGAGTTCATAAACGCTGTAATGAGTATTGTAGATAGTATTATTGCGGTTCTGCCTGAACTGTTGCCAACATTAATTGATGCCGCAGTCGATATTTTAATGTAGTTGATTGAAGCATTGGCAGAAAATCTTCCAATAATCATTGAAGCAATTCTTGAAGGATTAAATCAAATTATCGAAGGTATAACAGAGAACTTACCAACACTAATAGAAGCAGTGGTATCATGTTTCAATTAGATAATTGATGTGGTGGCATAGAACCTTCCGACAATTACACAATCTATTGTTGATGGGTTAATTACAATGGTTCAAGCAATCATAGATAATTTACCACAGTTTTTACAGGCGTTCTTAACACTTGTGTTATCGTTCAATGAAGCATTGATTTAGGCACTTCCGCAAATAATTGAAGCATTACCGCAACTAATAGAGGGAATTATTAACTTCATTATTGAAGCAATTCCAATGTTGATTGATGCTTATATTTAGTTAATGACTTCTCTAGTGTAGGCTTTACCAGAAATTATTTCTGCTATCTGCGAAGCACTTCCAGAATTGATTGATGGTATTATTTCAGGCATACTTGAATTAATTCCTAAAATCATAGAATGTGGTATATAGTTATTCATTGCTTTAATTCAAAATATCGGGGATATTATTGCCGGAATAGTAAAAGCACTTCCAGACTTAATTACTGGCATTGTTAAAGCTATTTTAGAACATCTGCCAGAAATTATTGAATGTGGTGTTCAATTATTCGTAGCGTTAATTGCTAATCTGCCTACTATTATTGTTGAACTGGTAAAGGCAGTTCCGCAAATTATCAAAGCACTCCTTGAAGCGTTTGGAGAAGGTATTTCACAATTTGGTGAAATGGGTGTTAATTTGGTTAAAGGCTTGTGGGATGGATTTAAAAGAAAATTAGACGAATTCTTTAGCAATGCGAAAGAATGGTTCAGTAATGGTATCGCAAATATAAAAGCAGCACTTGGTATTCATTCACCTTCTACTGTATTTGCTGATATTGGTAAGTATCTTGTTTTAGGTTTGGATGAAGGTATTACGGATAATATTAGTAGTGCTTCAAAAGCGATGGAACAAATGTCTAACGCAGTTGAAACCGCTTTTAATCCTAATCTTGAAGTTCCAGAAGTAGAAAGTGATATGGGATTAAGCAATGTAAGATTGCGTGCTTCAATTACGCCTACATTAACGGATGCTTCTGGATTGGAAATAGATAGCCAGAACAAATTAGAAGCCGCCTTTAGAAACGGTAATTCAGATGTTATTTCTACGCTTATTCAGACAACGCAGCAATTAATTCAGGCAATCGAAGATAAAGACACTTCTCTATCTATTGGTGATGATGTGATAGCGAGTGCCGCCGCAAGAGGCAATAATGAATATAGACGTAGAACAGGCAAACCATTATTAGTATAACAGGAGGGGTATTTATTACCCCTCTTATTTTAAGGAGGTGCGACAATGGCACTAACAAAAGGTAAAATTAAAATTGGTAATACTGAATATGACGTAAAAAGTTGTAAAGTAAGCATTGCGGGATTAGAAGCTGATGATAGCGGTATGACAGATGATGGTGTTTATCATTACAACTATGTATATAACAGAAAACGAACAATTACTATTACACTTCCAACAACTACGCAGGAGGTTGTAGCAGCCGTTTTAAACGCCGTTGCGGGTAAAACCTATAATCTAACCTACTATGACGCGATTGATGGAGAAAAGACAATATAGGCACATACCAAAAGCACAAACAGCACCTTGTTCAGCGGTGTTCTTTTGAATGGTTTGTGGAATGGCGTTAGTTTCAAAGCAGAAGAAATAGGCGGTGAAATGGCTTGAAAAATAAATTAACTTGTAATACGCTTAATCTTACACTGTTGGATGCTAACTTATATGGCGGTATCACATTCCAGTAGGAAGTAATAACAGGAAATGATTTTGTGTATGGTGTGGTTGCCGCAGCTTCTATTAAATTCTCTATCGACAATACAAACAATGAAGCAGAATCCTATATTGATTAGGCTTTTGATTGGTATTGTGAAATGAGCGGCGAAGCCGATTATGCTTATAAAGGCACATACACGGTTACAGATATAAAAAAGAACGGTAAGAAAGCAACTCTTACCGCTTATGACTGTATCAAGAAATTAGATGCTTCTGCGGATGCTTGGGTTTCGACTTTGAAATATCCTATTACATTGGCAAATATGCTTAGTAGTATGGGAAACAAGCTGGGATTAAGCATTACCGCATTAACCAATACATATAGAGGTAATTATACAGTCTATAATAATTTTATGACACGTAATATAACATATCGTTAGATTTTAGGATATATCGCGCAAATAGCAAATGTGAATTTTATGGCTGATACTTCTGGATAGAAAGACATTATCTATAAGAGATACACGGAAACCGCAACAACAATAGATAATAGCAAGTATGTGAAATTAACTCTTTCAGATTATACAACAGAACCAATAGACAAAGTGTAGATACAAAGCACATTTGATGATATTGGTTATGTAGTCGGCACAGGCGATAATGCTTATGTAATTACCGAAAATCCGCTGTTCTTCACAAATGAAAAGCAATCTACAATTACTTCTATTGCTTCTTCTCTATTGGCTGAATTAAAGACAATTACTTACACTCCAATGAAATTCAGCACGCTTAAAGATTTTGATATTAACTGCGGCGATATTATCAAAGTAAATAATATTTCTTGCTACATAATGAAGAAATCTATTAAACCTTCTGGTTGTGAATTTGAATGTGTTGGCAATAAGCGCCGCGATACCCAAAAGACAGAAGTAAATAGCGCGATTACGGCATTGAACAATAAAACAAATGAATTAGTTAGAACTGTAGATGAAACGAAATCAACACTTACAGAAGTAAAGGGTTCAATGAAAACTCTTACCGATGAACAAGGCGAAATCAAAGAACAGATTGCGACAATTACAACAGATGTAAGTGAAGTAAAGCAAACAGCGCAAGGATTGACTTCTAAAGTAAGTTCCATAGAAACTACTATGAATAATCTTGATGGCGAAGTTACTACCTTAAAGAGCCGTGTTAGCACAGTTGAATAGACGGTTGATAGCATTACTACAAGAGTTGAAGTAGCAGAGGGAACAGCCAATGAAGCTAAAACAATGGCGAGTGAAGCGAAGCAAACCGCAAACAGCTTTAGCACTAAGATTACAGAGGTTGAAAAAACCGCAAATAGCGCTAAGACAACTGCCAGTGAAGCAAAGCAGACGGCAAATAGCTTTAGCACGAAAATAACAGAAGTAGAAGAAACTGCGAACGGCGCAGCCACTACAGCTAGTGAAGCAAAATAGACTGCGAACAGCTTTAGCACAAGAATTACAACCGCAGAGGGAAACATTTCTTCTTTAACCTAGACTGCTGGAAAAATAGACTGGTTAATAAAAAGCGGAAGTAGTTCTAGTAATTTTACATTAACAGATAGAACAATTTCCCTTGTATCTTCAAATATTGATTTATCAGGATATGTTACAATCAATTCTTTAAAATCAGGTGGGACAACTACTATAGATGGCGGTAGAATCACAACAGGCACGATTTCTGCTGATAGAATTGACTTAACAAGTTTAAAAGTAAGAAATGTCTATAATGATGATAATAAAATGATTCTTACTAGCGCTAGTGGATATATGTATATCGGCGGAGATACTAGCGCGAAACAAACTGATTATATTTGGGTTGAAACAGGTTCATTGTATTTTAGAACTATTGGTAGTTCAGTTATGACTGTTAATATAACAAATAAGCAAATATCAACTGATGGAAATTGGAAACTTGGAACAAGCACAAGCTAGGGATTTAAAGAAGCATATATAACAAAACTGTATTTAGGCGGTGGCGGCGGCTATATTACGATGGATGCCAGTAAGAATTTTTATATTAACGATACAAAAATATCAGGAAGTAGTAACGCTATCAGCAAGATTTCAAGTGGATTGAACTATGTTGAATTATCGGGAACAACATTCAAACCATAGACAAGTAGTTACTCATTAGGTGCTTCTTCAACCTATTGGGGAACGGCTTATATTACAAAGTTGTATCTTTCTTCAACCTGTTATATTACGGCTGGTAGCGCAACGACTATTAAAGTTGGCACAACAACAATAGGCGGTTCCAGTAGCTCTGGTAGCTATACAACAATCACACCTTCCAGAAATGCTACTTATGATTTAGGTTCATCTTCTTACTATTGGAACAATGTATATGCGTATGCTTTATGGCTAAAGAGCGGATATAACACAGTGAAACTTACTTGCTATTCTTCTAATGAACTTGCTATCAATGGCAGGAAAGCAACACACGCATAATAAACAGACAAGGAGATTATAGTTATGAAAATTACATTAGGTAAAATTGTAAATTCTGTTGCGGCTTTAAGAAAGATGGCTTCATAGGATTTATCATTGAAAACGGCTTATGAGACTTACAAGTTGATTAAGATTATGAATGAACACTTGGGTTACTTTGATGAAAACCGCGATAGAATTTGTGAATTGGCAGACAATCAGGATAAAGAACTTGAAGCATTACTTCAAACAGAAGTAGAACTTGCTGATTTCCAAAAGGTAAAGGTTAGTCTTTCTGAGAAAGTGAATATGTCTGCTTTAGATTTAATGGAGTTAGAGGATTTCATAGAATTTACAGAATAACCCCAAAAGGAGAAAAGATATGGATACAATTATAGTGGCGCTTATTACATTGGTTGGAACTATCGGCAGCGGCGTTTTATCTGCTGTTATAAGTAACAATCTTATAAAATATCGCGTCGAATAGTTGGAGAAAAAGGTTGATAAGCACAATAACTTGATTGATAGAATGTATAAAGCAGAATCCAACATTAAGTTAATCCAAGAGGAAGTAGAAAACTTAGAAAGCAAGTGAATTAATGATTGACAATTAAACGTTAGTAGTATAGTATTAGCTATAGGAACTTAATTAAATTCTATGGAGGTTAATTCTATGGCTAATACTTCTGGCGCTCCCCGCGCAAAGCGTCCCGAAATCAAGATTGCGGTTAAGGATTATGAAGCGCTTACCGCATATTGTAAAGGCGTTGAAGGTGCTACCCCTACTAGCGTAATTGGCAATCTGGTTAAAGAGTTCTTGGAGAAGGATGAAGTGAAAGCCGTTGTTGCGGCGCAGTCTCAGGATAAAAAGAAACTTAAAGCAATCGAGAAGAAGAAAGAAATGATTGCTAAACTTCAAGCTGAACTTGCTGAACTTGAAGCGTGAATAATTTAAAGGCTACGGAATTAACCGTAGCCTTTATTTTTGTATCTTGACATATTAATCATATGTGCTATAATCAATATAGAAAAATCAAGAACTATTCAAGATGCTATATTGATTTTACAGAAAAATTCGTTTGTGTCGGCTTCTAACTAAATGGGGTTCAAGAGGCCGCTGGTTCGAATCCAGTCACTCGGACCAGAAAACGAAAATCCCTGTAATCTCAATGGTTACAGGGGTTTTTTCTATGCTTTTGTGTAGCTTCTTGATTTTTCACGATTATGATTTATTCAAGAGGTGTTGAAAAATGGCGAGAATGACTATGACAAAAGCGATGAAACATTATGCTCCTACCTTTGAGGAAACCTTTGAGCGGTTCTTATCCAATAGGAAAGCCAAAGGTTCAAGTGACAAAACTTTACAAACCTACCACTATCACTTCCGCGCAATCTGTAAATATCTTGATGCCGACAAAGACATTGACTTAATTACAAAGACAGATTTGGAGCAGATGTTAGCGGATATGCGCGATGGCGGCTTATCCTCCAATAGTATCAACAGTTATACACGCACTTTGAAATCTTTCTTCTCTTGGTGTAATGAAGAAGAAATTACAACACTAAATCTCAGGCTCTACAAAGCCGAAGAAACGGTGAAAGACACTTATACTGATGCTGAACTCAAACGGCTTCTAAAGAAGCCTAAAATGCGCTCTACGACGTTCTGCGAATATCGCAACTGGGTTATTATCAATCTGCTTCTCAATAGCGGTTGCCGCGCTGCTACAATCCGCTCCTTCCTTGTAAAAGATGTAAATTTGAATAACGCTACCATTACCTATCGCCACACGAAAAACAAATCTATTCAAATCGTTCCCCTCTGTAGTGAAATGGTTAGCGTAATGCGCGAATATATGAAGGTGCGGAATGGTGAAGCAAACGACGTGCTGTTCCCCAATGAAAGCGGTAAGGCAATGACAGAAGCAGGATTGCGCGAAGCCGTTCGGTATTATAACCGCAGCCGTGGAGTTGAAAAGACTTCTATTCACCTGTTCCGGCATACGTTCGCAGAACGCTATTTGCGGAACGGCGGCAATCCATTCAACCTTCAAAAGATTCTAGGACACTCCACACTTGATATGACGCGCCACTACTGTAAAATCTATGATGCGGATTTGATTAAAGGCTACGACAGCTTTTCTCCGCTTGCTACACTAAGATAAATAAAATCCCCTCTATCTTCTACTTCTGGATAGAGGGGATTAAATTATTTCTGCGTCAAAAGGTTAGCAACATTCAAACTTGCTTCATATTCGTGAACGTATCTACTAACCGTATCAGGCGAACGGCGCATTTTCTTCCCAATAGCGATAAAGGTTAAGCCAAGTTGGAATAACTCCCACATACGCTTCTTTTCTCTACTGGTTACTTTCGTTCCCTTTGAAGCCATAATTAAGCGCGAACGTGTAAGTATTTGTCGGTGTCACTCATAGCCTTTTCAAAAGACTTCTTAATGAGTTCGATGCCGCTAATGCGCGTTCCACCAACTTTTTCAATCATTTCGTTCTGCTTGTCGATGTCTTTAAAGAAGTTTTTCGGCACGATGATTTCATTAGTCCCTAAATCAAGAGTAATTTTCATTGTATAAAAGCCTTCTTTCTTTATTTCGGGTTTCCCCTTGCCATTTATTATAATTATCTGCCTATAACTTGTCAATATAGCCAAGAAAAGAATGTTTTCTGTCACCTATATTAGACATTATTAATAATATGACTAATATATTTCAAGATATTCCAATAGCAGGAAAGTTATAGAGAATAATGAACGGCGTATTTCATTTTTCTTTTATACGCGAAAGTTTGTGACGGATAAAATGCGGAATTAGCTTACGGTATAAATCTGTTTTTTTATTTTTATTAAAAAATATATTATAATATATATACAAAGTTAAGAAATAAAAAATAAATTAAAAATTTGAAGGAGATTATTATTTATGTCTAAGTATTATGTTGAGAAATATGTTAAAATTCCTGTTCTGATTGAGGTTGATGCAGACGATGAGTTTGGTGCACTCCATAATATTGCTCATGGAGATTATGATAGTTATGAATTTTGTGATTTTTTTGATGATTGGGTAATTGATGGTATCATCGGTAATGAAAGCATTGGTGCAAACTATACTATTATTTATGATAAAAAATATAAGGAAGTAAGACGTATGACTAATGAAGTTGCTAATAGCTATATTGATTAATCCAATAGCAGAAGAAATTTTGGTTAAAATTTGACTTAAGAAGAAAATTTTGTTATAATATTTTTAGAAGGTTAAGAGAAATAGCGAAACAGTATTTTAATATACAAGCGGTATTTGGCTAACGCTCGATTTTGCGGTGACTTTTTCTTACCCTTTTGAATAAAGGCTACAATTCTCTAAATATGGTTTTTCTTAAGAAGAAGTGATTAAATTATATTTGCTGCTCCTTTTATTTTCTTTTATTGAGAAGCAAGTGATATAATCATTCCGAAAATTGCGGCTGGGGTATGATGACGATACCCCAGCTTTTTTCTACTATGAAGCGAAAAAATTTTTTTAAAACTTTGGGTAGAGGTAATAAAAGTATTCACAACAAAATTTATATACTAATGAGGGTAATGGATATTATCTTTCATAGGTATAAATGTTTTTTAGTCATTTATTATGTTTTTCTTTCCTTAAAGTGTTTGGTGCGGGTAGCAGCTCCCGCACCTACATTTTTTGGGTAAGGTATGAAAATTATTTCAGAACACATTTCATAATATACTGTAGGAGGTTACACAATGAAAACAAATTTTGATATAGAACAAGATTCCATGAGAAAAGAAATGAAGATGATAAGAACGCTTTACGGCTTAAAGAATAAAGATATAGCAAATGAATTAGGTATTAACATTTCAAGTTTCACGCAATGGATAAGCGGTTATCTTGATTTCGGCGCAGAAAAGAAATAGATAGTTCAAGAGTATCTTGATGAAAAGTCAAATGATGAACTTAGATATATGGTGCTTAGTTGATTAGGTTAAATAGGAGGAATAACAATGAAAGAGAAAACGATTTATACAAGATGGTTAGCAATCAAATTAATTAAGGCTGGATTTCCAGTAGTGAGAGTAGAATAGAATCCTGACAAACCTTATTTTGACTGCTGGGTGTTTGCGGAAACGCCAGAGTTTCAAATAGCGTTCGCAAATATGGCGAATTAGAAACGATAAGGAGATATGACAAATGACAGATAAATTTTTAAAACTAAATAAGGATTTATGGAAGTTAAAATTAAATGCGAATGAGTAGCAGATTTTATCTTACATAATGGAATTTGATAAGAACACAGGAGACTGCTTTATAAGTGATGAAACATTCTCTATGTATCTGAACACAAGCAAAAGCACAGTATCAAGAGAGATTAAAGCGTTGGAACAAATGGGTTATGTGATTAGAAATACAAAGAACGTCAAAGGCGGCAAGGAACGACACTTAAAGGTTAATCAGAAGAAAATTGAAGAAGATATATCAAATGTCAATTTGAGCCTTGTAGCGCCACAACAGTCAAAATGCCTATTGTCAAACGTCAATTTGCCTATTGACAACAAGCAAAATGACTTAATAAAAGATAAATTAAAAGATAATCTAAAAGATAATAAAGAAATTTTATCAACTGACGTTGATAAAATTTCTTATGAGATTCCAGAAGTAGAAGAAGTTAAAGATGGAAGTAGAGTAGAAAAAGCTATTCCAATAGCAAAAGAAGAAGCAAAGAAAATGATTGAAAGTGGTAGCACTTATAGACAATTAAAAGGATAGCTTTTCATTATAGATAATCTGTATTACCAGATAAGTAGTATATGAGAATCTGGTATTATCAAATTGATAATAGGTATAATCAAAATGATAATACCCTATTATCATTTTGAATAGAGAAATATTACAGATATTACATTAAGAATACATATACAAATTACTATTGCCGCACTTGCGGCAATAGTAATTTGTTTAATAGATTGAAAGAGATAGAATCAAATAAGGCATTTAGGACAGTAATGGTTAATTTCATTACTGTCTTTTTTATATCCATAAGAAGGAGGAAATACATAATGAATAGTTTTTATTAGTAGAAATCATTTGGTAAGAATTATGAGTAGGTAGTTAAATAGCACCTACAGAAACGCAACATAGAGGTTATTGATGTAGCCGAAAATAGTGAATGGCAGAAGAAGGACATAGATTTTATAATCCAAAAGGAAGGTAAAACCGCAAGCCTAGAAATTAAAGCGGATAGCCGCATACATTCAACAAACAATTTCTTTTTTGAAATAGGTGCGCTTAGAGGTAATGCGCGTTCGGCAGGATGGTTAGAAAAATGTTAGGCAGATTATTTGTGCGTATATGATACAATCCGCAATCACGGCTATATATTGAATCTTCCCCTTACTTCTTCACTATTGGAACAACAGGCGAAGAAAACAGGCTTCTATGATAGATTAGATAAAAAATATGTAAATGCGTATCTTTTTAAATTAGAATCAGCGCGAAAAAATAATTGCGTGGTTTATGAATGGCAAGATTAAAATTTTGCTCAGTAGAATTAGCAAGAACTTTAGTTATGGAGGGAAAAAGTAATGAGCAGAGACTATATTGAATTGATTTATAATTTGGCAATGCTGGAAACGGCATTAGAACAACTTGAATAGGAGGAACAGCAATGATTTTAGGTATGATTACAGGTGTAATTATCTTCACTTCTGGAATATTAATCGGCGCAGCGCTCTATAAGATTGGAAGTGAAAGTTGATGGGATATTATTCAAATACTATAACTCCAAAAGAGAAAGCATTTTGTGAAGCATATGTTGAAACCTATAATGCGGTTGATGCTTATTTAGCCGCTTATGATACTACTAATATTTCCACGGCGAAAGCCAATAGTTATCAAGTGTTGAAGCGCCCTAGAGTAAAGGAATACTTGAAGCAGCTTCAATCAGAACAGTTTGAACGCGCAATGATAACCCCTGAGCGCATAGCAAAGAAATTAGCTGAAATTGCTTTTTCTGAAAAAGGCGATAAAGAGTATGATTCAAAAGCGCAGTTAAAGGCACTGGATTTATTACAAAAGCAGATGTCTTTACAGAATCAAAATATTAACGCGAATGTGGAAACAACAATCAAATTGAATATTGAGGAATAAAAGGAGCTATTATTATGAAAGAGAAATTGGCGAAGCTGATTGATGTAAAGAGCATTGTTAGTTTGGTATTTACATTAGTGTTTGCGGTTTTGGCTTTAACGCATACGATAGCCGCGAACGACTTTATTAATATGTTTTCTATTATTATTGTGTTCTATTTCACAAGAGAACAGAACATTGAGAAAAAGAATAGTGGTGGTGGAGGCAATGCCGCAAATTGAATTGAATCTTAATAAGAAACTGTTTTCCCCTACACTATATCCTTTACTACTGGATTACACCCATAGGTTTGAGGTATATAAAGGTTCGGCAGGCAGCGGCAAGAGCTACTTCATTACATAGAAGATAATTGTGCGCTGCTTGAACGAACAGATTAAGGTTATGGTTTGCCGCAGATATGGAACGACAATCCGCAACACCTGTTTTGCGCTGTTCAAAGAGGTATTAGAGAAGTGGCAGCTTATCCCGTATGTGAAGATAAGAGAAACGGATTTCAACATAAAGTTCCCGAACGGCAGCGAGATTATATTTATGGGTTTGGATGAAGAAACAAAGCTGCTGTCACTTACGAACGTTAGCACAATTTTCATTGAAGAAGTCTATGAAGTTCCCAAAAGCATAATAGAATAGTTGAATCTGCGTATGCGTGGCAATAACGCTAATCAATAGATTCTAATGGCATTTAACCCTATTTCAAAGAACCATTGGTTGTTTGATTTCTGCGAGATAAACCCGCCGCAGTCATTCTATTTCTCATAGACTACATTTAGGGATAACCCCTTTTTAAGCAAAGAATATGTTGCTTCATTGGAAGAACTGTATGTGCGCAATCCCGCAAAGGCAAGGGTTTATTGTGACGGCGCTTGGGGTGTAAATGTCGATAACCTTGTATTCCATAATTGGCGCGTTGAGGAATTTGATGTTCTTTCATTGGCTGCTTCTGGATTAGAGCATAGAACAGGTTCAGACTTGGGATATATTGACCCGACTACAGTTATTGATAGCCTGTATGACGTTGAGAACAAAAGAATCTATGTGTTCAATGAGTTCTACAAGCGCGGTTGTTAGTTGGATGAAGTGGCGGCGGCAATGGATAATATGAATCTGCGCAAGAATAAGATTTATATGGATGCCGCAGAACCGCGAAGCATTGACTTCTTCCGCAAGCAAGGCTTTAATGCTGTTCCCTGTATTAAGGGTAGAGATAGTGTAAAAGCAAGAATCAGTTTTTTATAGAACCATGAGATTATTATAAGCCCTGTATGCCAAAACCTGATAACTGAATTTGAAAATTTCTCTTATCTATTGGATAAGAAAACAGAGTAGCTAACCGAAGATACTACACATGAATTTTCACATGGTATTGATGGTTTGGGTTACGCTTATAGTGATATATATACCAAGAGTAAGTTGAAATCATTTGATAAGGCTTTACTTGGATTATAAAAGGAGGTATTTGATTTGTTTATCATAGACAAACAAGCGGAATTAACCGAACGTTATATTGCGGATGTAATTTAGAAGTTTGAGTTAAAAGAGAAACCAAAACTAAATAAATATCTGCGATACTACAAAGGTAATTAGGAGATTATGAGAAAGGTTGCGACGGATGTAGGCAAGCCCTGTAACCGCATAGTCACTAATTATTGTTACAACATTGTTTAGAACTATTTAGGTTATATTACTGGCATTGATGTTGCTTATAGTTCATGTGATGATTTTGATGCTGTTTAGGATGTATTGAATTATAACGATGTTAGAACAGAAGATAGCGAGTATTTGCGCAATGCTTTAATATTTGGTAGAGCATTTGAAATTAACTATGTCGATGAAGATGCTATTCAAAGATTTAAGGTTTTAGATAGCCGTGAATGTATTCCTATTTACAGTAATGATTTGAATAACGATTTGCTTTATGTAATTCGCTATTATGTAGCAGATACAGTTAATAATGATTAGGATGAATATTACATTGAAGTGTATGGTAATAAATTCATCCGCAAATACAAAAGTAGTAATGCCTTTGCTACTCTTTCTCTTTTGGAAGAACAGCCGAACTATTACAATCAAGTTCCTGTTACGGTGTTTAGTTTAAATGCTGATGAAGAGAGTATTTTTGATAAGGTAATGACATTACAGGACGCTTATAATAAATTACTTTCTAGTGAAGTAGATGATTTTGAATCCTTCTGCGACGCTTACTTAGTTCTTAAAGGTTGTATGGCTGATGCTGATGATTTGGTAGCTATGAAATAGAACCGTGTCCTTATGATGGATGCCGACGCAGAAGCCAGCTACTTAACCAAGAGCGTAAGCGATACACAAATTGAGAATATGCTAAAGAATATCAATGACACAATTCATAAGATTGCTAATTCACCTGACTTCAATGATGAGAAGTTGATGGCGCAATCTGGTATTGCTATGCGTTATAAGCTGGTTGGTTTTGAAAATGTAAGTTCAAGCATCGTAGCCAATATGACAAAGGCTTTACAGAAGCGTATTGAATTGATTTGCTCTATTCTTCATCTTACAGGTAGTGATAATACTTGGCGTGATGTTCATATCGTATTTACTAGAAATCTTCCTGAGAATATCACAGAAACCGCACAGGTTATCAATCAGCTAAGAGGAATTGTAAGCGATAAAACACTTATTTCCTTACTGCCATTTATCAAAGATGTTGATGCGGAAGTTGAACAGCTCCAAGAGGAAAAAGAAGCAAATATGAGTATGTATGGTTTTGATACTATGAATACAGAGGATAACACAGATGAATGATTATTGGATTTCACGCGAAATAGAATAGCGTGATGCCATTTTCAATCAGACTATAAACAGCTATAATTATGAGTTGGTAAAACAATATCGGCGCTGCTTAAAAGCAACCAAGCGCGCAATGGCTGATTTATATGATGAAATACTTATTGCTTCTGGAAATGATACTTTGCTTGCGAGTGATTTATATAAATATAACCGCTACTACAAATTAATATAGGTGCTGAATAAATAGTTAAAGGCACTCGGCGCAGATGAAGTAAAACTTACGGAAAAGAAGCTGCTTGATATGTATGCTAAAACTTCTGCTGCTGTTGGAAAATCAATCAACTTCAATGCGGATTTTAACCAAAAGGCAGCGCACAGGGTTATAGACAATGTTTGGTGCGCCGACGGCAAGCATTGGAGTGATAGGATATGGAAAGACAAAGCAGCGCTTTAGGTGCGCTTGGAAAAAGGCTTGATTGATTGTGTAAGCCGTGGTATAAGTAAAGATGAATTGGTGAAAACGCTTATGGCTGATTTTGATATTGGCTTTAGGAGCGCTGACAGAATCGCACGAACAGAACTATCACATATATAGAATTAGGCAGCACTTGATAAGTATAGTGAAGCAGGCGTGAAGAAATATGAGATACTGGCAGCGCACGACGCTAGAACTTGTGACATATGTAGTGAAATGGATGGAAAGATATTTGAATTAAGTAAGGCACAAGCTGGCGTGAATATGCCGCCGTTCCATCCTAATTGTAGGTGCGCTGTTCTTGGCGTTATAGATGATGGTTTGACACAAACCAAAAATACAATTATAATTGAGCCAGAAGCGCAACAGAAAGTGAAGGAACTTCAAAAGAAGGATGATTTACATTTCTACAAAAAGAGTAATAGCCATATGAAACACGCCGCAGAACTTACCAACTTAACAGGCGATAAAGCGTGGAACAAATATGAATAGATGGCGGCTGAGTTTCTATAGAAGGAAATCGACGGCATTAATATTGATGGATTTGTTAGCGCGGATGATTGGTTATTTAAATATGATAAGACTACAAACGAATTTGCTATCTTTAGTTCTTTTGGAACAATATCAACTTATTTTAAACCAATAGATAAAGAAAAGTATTGGGAAGAATAGATTATGAAATATAAAAGGAGAAAGAAGTAATGGATAATCCAGCTAAAAGAATTTGTCCTGTTTGCGGGAAGCACCATTTTCAATATCCTTTTGAAGAATGTCCCGTTTGTGAATGGTGTAATGATATTTACCAAGAAGAATATCCCGACACAAAGCATTGCGGGAACTTAATGAGTTTAAACCAAGCAAAGGCAAGATTTAAAGAGGGTAAGAAATTATACCCTGATGATAATGATAAATGGTGGGAACGCTGAAATCTCAGCGTTCTTTTTCTATAATACAAGGAGGTTTTTTAATGTTCAAAATCAATTAGAAAACTAATAAGATTATGATAACAAAAGGAGATAATGCCGCGCTAAAGATTAAGGTGATGGATGCTGACGGTTTTGAGCGTGAAATCTTTGATGATGATGTGATAGTTTTAACCGTGCGTAAGACTGTAGATGCTGATAGCGTAGCATTAACCAAAACCGCAGACAAAGGCGTTATATCATTTGTTCCCACTGATACTAAATCTCTTTCTGTTGGAAGTTATCATTACGATATTCAGCTTACTACATTCGGCGGTAATATCTATACGATAATTCCAGATAGCATATTTGAGATTTGCTAGGAGGTAACAAGATGAACTATTACGGGAAAATAGAAGAAGCGGATACCCTGATTGGTAATATGGGTGTCGGCGTTGATTATTACAAGGGTGAAACAGGTGCGCAAGGTATCCCCGGCAAAGACGGTAAGGATGGTAAAACACCAATTAAAGGCGTTGATTATTATACCGACGAAGAAATAGCTTCTATCAAAGATGAAATTGCGCAAAAGGTTCAAGTAGGCGCAAAGGGTGAAGATGGCAAGAGCGCTTATTAGATTGCGCTTGATGAAGGGTTTGAAGGTTCCGAAGCAGATTGGTTAGCCAGTCTGAAAGGAACAGACGGAAGAAACGGTATTGATGGTATAAACGGCACGAATGGTAAAGATGGCACAAACGGCATTGATGGAAAAACACCTGTAAAGGGTGTAGATTACTTTACCGCCGCTGAGATTGAAGCAATCGAACAAGGCGCAGCCGATAAGGTTGATGCCGCTGGGTATGCCAAAAGCGCAGACTTATCTACTGTTGCTACTTCTGGTTCTTATGAAGATTTAACAAATAAGCCTACTATTCCTGCCGCTTATGAACTGCCTGTTGCGTCTGCTACGACTTTAGGCGGCGTAAAGATAGGTAGTGGCTTAGATATTACAAATGGCGTTCTGAGCGCCACAGGTGGCGGCGTAGCTGATGCTATTGATTGGAGTAAGGTATAGAACAAGCCTAACTTCGCGGATGTGGCTACAAGCGGCGATTATAACGACTTATCTAATAAGCCTACTATTCCAAGTATAGAGGGGTTAGCCAGTGAAGCATATGTAAATGAAAAAGTGGCTGCTATCGTCATTCCAGAAGTCCCAACAAAGGTTAGTGAATTGGAAAATGATAAAGGTTATTTGACTGAACATTAGAGTTTAGAAGGATATGCGAAAACCGCAGACTTGGCACAGGTAGCAAAGACTGGTTCTTATAATGATTTGGTTAATAAGCCTACAATTCCTTCTACTGCTGGATTAGCTTCTACAAAGTATGTTGATGATAAAGTAGCTGGGATTGTAATTCCGACTGTTCCAACTAAGGTAAGCGCATTTGAGAATGATAAAGGCTATGTAATACACAAAGAGCTAATGTCATATATTTCTATGGATAACATAGAGCCAACATCTTCGGGTAATATTTATCGAATTTACGAAAAAGATATTGCTGCTACTTACGATGTGGAAGACAATGAAATAACTACTACTTACGCAAAGAAAACAGAAATTCCCGCGCCTTATACACTTCCTACAGCTTCTACTTCTACTCTTGGCGGTGTTAAAGTAGATGGTAGCACAATTACTATTGCTGATGGAGTAATAAGCGCTAAAGGCGGTTCAGGCGGCGCAGAACCAGACGCATATATTAAGGATGCTTCTGTAAGCGGAAATACTTTAACTCTTACTAAAAAGGATAATACTAATGTTGTATTTACTCCTTCTGGCGGTTCGAGCGGCGGTAGCGACGGATTACAAAGAATCTTTAATTCTGAACCGCATATAGATAGTGTTATTTCAAAGAATAGCGCGTATATTGGTAAAATTGTATATAATTATAATAATGATAACCAATATTTAGTTTTAAAAGATTAGAAAATAGCCAAAGTAAAGGCGACAAAGGATATAAATCCAACAGGTCTATTAAGCTCACAATCCGAGTTCAATAAGAATAAAGATTGGGTATTATAGTGGATTAAAAATAACTCTTATAATGTAACTGTTGCCGGAAATCCAGTTTTTTAGAAACAAATTAGTGGTTCTTAGGTTTATTATTATTGGATGGATACGGAATTAGGTTGTGTTAAAACAGGGTATATCAAATTTACGGATTACACTTTAACAGAACTTGAAAGCTATGATAATCAATAGAAATATAATTAGTCAGAAATATATTTTCTTACTTCAAGTAACTGGCAGAATTATATAAGCGATGATAGTTGGCAAAATACCGATGATTAGTATAACAGTAATTTATATAACGCAAAAGAATTGGTTATTAGTGCCGTTGATCTTCAAGCACGATTCCAAATGGGATATTTCAATTTTTCAAATTCTCAGTTAGGGGATTATAATGGAAATACTTATTATCTTGGCGACTATAACAATCCTATAAGTTGGTAGTATAATGGTTCTTCACTTGAATTTAGTAATTATAATTCAATAAAACACATTTTTTATAAAACCTAATAGGGAGGTAATATGATGATTAAAGTAAATTACAATCAAGAAACAGGAAAAGTTATCTCCTTTGGGAAAGATACAAAACCCTATATTGAGATAACGGAGCAGGAGCGTAAATAGCCGTTACCTGATAGATATTCTTATTATGCTGTTGTAGATGGTAAATTCACTATTAAGCGAAGAACTCCAACAGATGAAGAAGTTAAAGCCGATGAAGCTACGGAAATTAACAGACAGATAAGGGAACTGAAACAGAAGTTATTTGATACCGACTATAAAGCAATTAAATATAGTGAAGGTTGGCTTACTGATGAAGAATATGGGGAAGTAAAGGCACAGCGCGAAGAATGGCGCTCCGCAATCAACAAATTAGAAGAAAGATTGAAATAATTTTTTTTAAAACTTGGGACAGGGTAATTAAATTATCCTGTTCCATTTTTTATAACTATGTGAGGGTAGTGAAACATCTAAACTCAATAATATTAAAGGGTATGCGCGAAGCGCATAAACTTAGGAGGTAATTTAATATGGAAGATAATAAAAATACTCAGGTAACAGGCGCAGAAACTACAGATACTTCTACTACTGGAACTGAAATCAAAACCTACACGCAAGAAGAAGTTGATGCTTTATTACAGCGTGAAGGAGATAAGAGAGTAACCGAAGCGCTTAGAAAAGCAGAGCGTAAGAACGCTGAAAGAGTAAAAGAAGCGCAGAAGTTAGCACAGATGAATGAATCTGAAAAATATCAATATGAGTTAGAGCAGAGAGAAAAAGCGATTGAAGAAAAAGAAAAAGCACTTGCTCTAGCAGAGAATAAAAATGAAGCAAGTAAAATACTTGCTGATAAGGGATTATCATTAAGTTTAGTTGATTTTGTCGTTGCGGAAGATGCTGAGACTATGAACGATAGAATTAAGGTATTGGATAAGGCGTTTAAAGAAAGCGTAAAGCGCGAAGTTGAAAAACGTTTAGGAAGTTCAGCACCAAAGAAGAATTTGCCGCCTGATGAAACAATCACAAAGGAGCAGGCAAAGAAAATGACGATTATTCAAAGATAGAACTTACTTAATAGCAATCCTGATTTATACAAAACACTATTTGAATAAAAAAGGAGATTTTAACTATGGCTGTTAATACTGTATATGATAACAAAGTTATTGAAAGCGTAGCAAAGGATTTACTTACTACTGCTATCAACACTCGTTCTTTAATGACGATTGATAATGAACTTGCTGAAAGCGCTGGTATGGTTAAGACTATCAATACTTATACCTACACAGGCGAAGCAGAGGAATTAGCTAATGGCGTTGGCAATACTGCTTCTAAGCGCGGCACTATTTCCTATGTCGGCAATGATTACCGCGTAAAACTCTGCCAACAGGCTTATGATTACACTGATGAAGAAGCAATGAAAGACCCATTCATTGTTGATGGTATGATGAAGGGTGCTGTTCAGGTTATGACAAACAAAATGACTTCTGATTTTGTTACTGCCATTACTGGAACTGGCGTTACCCTTGGCGTTACTTTCGCAAAGGGTGGAGCATTGAACTATGATACTATCGTTGATGCTATCAGCACTTTGAACTTTGAAGATGAAAGCCAGTTATTCATTCTTATCCCTAACAAGTGGAAAGCAGCACTCCGCAAGGATGATGATTATAAGTCTGCTATGATGGGACAGGTTATTTACAATGGCTAGGTTGGCACTATCTGCGGTATTCCTGTCATTGCTACTAAGGCTTTAACTGATAAGGCTTTTGTTATGACGAAAGAAGCTGTTAAACTTTTCATCAAGAAAGATGTTGAAGTTGAGCCAGACAGAAACCCTGATACCCGTAAGAACAGCGTTTATTTACGCGCTACTTACCTTGTCGCTCTTGCTGACGCTACTAAGATTTGTAAGATTAGCGAAGCAGCACAATAATTAAACCAATAGGAGGTTAGCGAATATGTTAGAGAAAACTAAACTGTTATTGGGAATTGCCGATAACTCAAAAGACGATTTGCTAACTTTTCTTATAGAATAGGCTATTGAGGAAGTAATAGCATATACGCATAATGATTGCGTTGATGAACTAAGCACCATCATTATTAAAATGGTAGCATATAACTATAATCGCCTTGGCACAGAGGGTTTGGATAGTGAAGGATATAGCGGAGTTAGTTTTAACTACTCCGCAGATTATCCAGAGCCTATTATTCGTGCGTTGAAAGCAAAAAGGAAGTTAATTACTCTATGACTTTCAACCGCGAATTAAAGCCGGTTTCAGTAGTTTCCTTCACTACTGGAACTGACGCTTATGGTTAGAAAAGACAATTAGGCAGCACTACTAGAACAGTTGAAATGGTTGTAAAGATATATGCGCAGTCAAATGTTTCCGATGTGCGTTATTGTGATGTAACAAACATTGGTTTAACATACGATGCTTCAATTACCGATGAAAACCAGATTGTTATAGATGGTGTAACTTATGATGTTCTTTATGTTATTCCTTCTGGAAGATTAC
>ERZ1026864.485-NODE-485-length-22882-cov-9.618215_pt1 | contig 22882 bp, 13 predicted proteins | sample MGYA00380162_ERZ1026864 | MGnify/ENA primary metagenome ERZ1026864 (study PRJEB33269, sample SAMEA4719798) | human gut metagenome | biome: human-associated habitat; feature: organic feature; material: feces | place: Cameroon | collected 2013-10 ... | reverse complement strand
GATGAGATCGTGGATCAGCTGCTTCTGATGCCGGAGGGCACCCGGATCCAGCTGCTGGCACCGATCGTCCGCGGCAAGAAGGGTATGCACGAGAAGGTACTCGACTCGGCACGCCGCTCCGGCTATGTGCGTGTACGTGTGGACGGAAACATGTATGAGCTTTCGGAGGACATCAGCCTCGATAAGAACATCCGCCATACCATCGAGATCGTGGTCGATCGTCTCGTGATCCGGGAGGGCATCGAGGCACGACTCACCGAGTCCATCGAGCAGGTCATGGGCCTGACCGGCGGTCAGATGACCGTCGACGTCATCGGCGGTGAGCCGGTAAACTTCTCGACGAGCTTCGCCTGCCCGGACTGTGGTGTTTCCATCGACGAGATCGAGCCGCGCAGCTTCTCCTTTAACAACCCCTTCGGTGCCTGCCCGGAGTGCAGCGGTATCGGCTATAAGATGGAGTTCGATCTGGCGCTGATGATTCCGGACGAGCGCCTGAGTCTCAACGAGGGGGCGATCACCGTTCCCGGCTGGATGAACTCGAAGGATGAGGGTAGCTTCACGCATGCGATGCTGGTGGCCCTCAGTGAGGCCTATCATTTCAGCCTCGACACGCCGTTCCAGGATTACCCGCCGGAGATCCGCTCGATTATCCTGGACGGAACGAAGGGCGAGAAGGTGACGGTGCACTATGAGTCCCAGTTTGGAAAGGGTAACGTGCATCAGGTGGCCTTCGAGGGTCTGCTGGCCAATGTCAACCGCCGCTACCGTGAGTGTTTCTCCGAGCGCATGCGCGCGGACTATGAGCAGTACATGCGGATCACCCCGTGTGCGCTCTGCCATGGCGCACGTCTGAAGGCTTCGAGCCTCGCCGTGACGATCGGTGATCTCAATATCTACCAGGCGACGGAGCTCTCCATCGAGCACTTCTATCACTGGATCGAAGAGATCCGGCTGACCCCGATGCAGCATCAGATTGCAGATGAGGTCGTAAAGGAGATCCGGAGCCGCATCAGGTTCATGCTGGATGTCGGCCTCGATTATCTGACCCTGAGCCGGGCTGCCGGTACACTTTCCGGTGGCGAGGCCCAGCGTATCCGACTCGCCACGCAGATCGGTTCCGGTCTCGTCGGCGTCGCGTATATCCTCGATGAGCCGAGCATCGGCCTGCATCAGCGGGATAACGACCGTCTGATCGCGACGCTGAAGCACCTCCGTGATCTGGGGAATACCGTGATCGTCGTCGAGCATGATGAGGACACCATGCGTGCCGCGGATTACATTGTGGACATCGGACCGGGGGCCGGTTCGGAGGGCGGTGAGGTCGTCGCGACCGGTACGGCGGAGGAGATCATGCAGAATCCGCGCAGTATCACCGGACAGTATCTCAGCGGTAAGCTGAAGATCGAGGTTCCGAAGACGCGCCGGAAGCCGAACGGCTGGATCACCGTGAAGGGTGCCAGTGAGCATAATCTGAAGAACATCGATGTCCGCTTTCCGCTCGGCGTCTTCACCTGTGTGACCGGTGTGTCCGGTTCCGGTAAGTCGTCGCTCGTGAATGAGATCCTCTATAAGACACTGGCGAAGAAGCTGAACCGTGCCCGGACGATCCCGGGCCGCTATAAGTCTATCGAGGGCGTGGAGCAGCTCGATAAGATCATCGCGATCGATCAGTCACCGATCGGACGTACACCGCGCTCGAATCCGGCGACCTATACCGGCGTCTTCGATATGATCCGTGACCTCTTTGCAGGTACACCGGATGCGAAGGCACGTGGCTACAGTAAGGGGCGTTTCTCCTTCAACGTACGCGGTGGACGCTGTGAGGCCTGCCAGGGCGATGGTATCGTGAAGATCGAGATGAACTTCCTGCCGGATGTGTATGTGCCATGTGAGGTATGTAACGGAAAGCGTTTCAACCGTGAAACGCTGGAGGTGAAGTATAAGGGGAAGAACATCTATGACATCCTAGAGATGACCGTCGAGGAAGCACTGGATTTCTTTAAGAATGTACCGAGCATCACACGGAAGATTCAGACCCTCTATGATGTCGGCCTCGGCTATGTGAAGCTGGGTCAGCCGAGCACCGAACTTTCCGGTGGTGAGGCGCAGAGAATCAAGCTCGCGACCGAGCTCAGCCGTCGTCCGACCGGAAAGACCATCTATGTGCTGGATGAGCCGACCACCGGACTCCACTTCGCAGATGTACATAAGCTCGTCGTCATGCTCGACCGTCTCGCGGAAAACGGCAACACTGTCATCGTCATCGAGCATAACCTCGATGTCATCAAGTGTGCGGACTATATCATCGATATCGGTCCGGAGGGCGGTGACCGTGGCGGTACGGTGATCGCCGAGGGCACACCGGAGCAGGTGGCGAAGGTGAAGGAATCCTACACCGGTCACTACATCCGACAGTACCTGAAAAAATAAAGAAGTGTATGAAAATGCCCGGACGAAACCGCGTCCGGGCATTTGTATAAGTTCTATGGGATCTGGCGAGTCCTCCATCGGTCATGCATAGTAGCGGTTGAAACAGAATCGATGTCCTTTCAGTTCTCTGGGTCCTTTTCCGCGACAGAGGTATCGGCCCAGGGCTCCAAGTAGAGCCCGCTGTTCACGATTTTCTCTGTCATATCCTTGCCCGGCGTTTCGTCATAATGGGCATAGAGCTCGGAACGTTTCAGCATGGTGCGAAAGCCCTCGACGAGCACTTCGACGGCCCGGTCGCGCTCAGACATGACCGGCATGGTCAGATTCGCTGAGAAGAGTGTGTTGGCATCGACATTCAGCGCTCGAAGGAGACAGACCAGCTGATCCTGATTCGGATGCTTCGGCGTGTTCTGGAACCTGCTTTTATAGGCGTTTTCAAACTGTGAGATCATCGCGCTCGGAATACCGGTGATCGCCGACAGATCCTCCTGCGTCAGATCCGCTTCGAGGCGAAGTCGCTTCAGGGTCTCTCCGAAGAGCCCCCAGTCGAAGTGATAATCCCGGTTGTTGTAGATTGGATCCTCTGTATAGACGATGTTTTTCTTATGCTTTGCACGAGGTGCAGTCTTTTTCCTAGCCATAGCGTACAGTACTCCTTGCTTCGAGCAATCATGATGCTTTCTATCAGAATTTTATAAGCTGTGCGCGGATAAAGTAACTTGCTGGGCGGTATAGAACTATAGCTGAGCGGTATAGATAGCATATGAATTTCTATAGCAGACAGCAGAAGAAAAGAAAGTAACTTTACGGCAGGACTATATACGGGTGGTCGTTCCGTCATGGAGCATGATGGACTGGAGACGGAAGCATTGAACACGAATCCTGGGCACGCTGAACTGTTAAATATCTGTGAAATCAACCAGCGGTTTATTTACAAAGCGAATATAATCCGATAGAATGTGTTTGAAAGCGAGGAGAGCAGTAGCGTTTTCCTTCGCTCGACGCACTTTGATAAGTGAATATGGGCTAGTACCGGTTTCGACGGGGATGATGCAGCTTTAGAAGCTATCCGAAAGACAGTCGCGTTAAACTTCAAACCTAAATATAAACGCTAACAATAACGAATTAGCATACGCAGCCTAAGTGCTGTGTGGTCAGCCTTGATGCACTCACACATCGAGAATCTGGCCTCATCTATGTGAGAAACGACGTTAAGAGTTTCTCCTCTTAACGGGCGTATTTAGAGGATACCGGCCACCAAAGGACGTGCACATCCTTTGATGGTGGGGAATCTTTAAAGTGTACTACGATAGTAGAAGGAGAGGGAATTCATTTTCGGACACGGGTTCGACTCCCGTCTGGTCCACTCAACAGTTCTTAAACGAACCGCAATGATATGTCTGGATTTGTGATTTGAACTTGCCTGAAAGCCTTGAAAACACGTGATTTCTGAGGAATACGTGTTTTCAGGGCTTTTTTGTGCGCAAAAATAATCCATATATTTCTGCGTATATCATGCATAATTTTAAGTTATATCGCCGAAAATCCGCGAAAACACGAAAACGCTTTCAGATTTCTGCCCTTTTTCTGTTGTACTGTGTTAAACTAGATTCTGTTCTTTTTTAAGGGGGTGACGAGTGCTGTTTTAATTGCCAAACTACCAGCACTGGTCAAATGTAACCTGTGGATGGCGCAGAATCAGCTCTGTGCCGTTTAAAACAAGGAGGCTATTTCGTATGGAAAAGTTTTTCAAGCTGAAAGAAAAAGGTACGGATGTACGTACCGAGATGATTGCCGGTATCACGACATTCATGACCATGGCCTATATTCTGGCCGTTAACCCGAGCATTCTCGGAGCCACTGGCATGGACTCCGGTGCGATCTTCACGGCGACTGCATTGGCATCCGCGATCGCATCGTTCTGCATGGCATTTCTGGCAAACCTTCCGTTTGTACTGTCAGCAGGTATGGGTCTCAATGCTTACTTCGCCTACACCGTCGTTCTGGGCATGGGCTATTCCTGGGAGGTTGCGCTGACCGCAGTATTTGCAGAGGGTCTCGTCTTCATCCTTCTGTCACTCACCAATGTGCGTGAGGCGATCTTCAACGCGATTCCGCAGACACTGAAGTATGGTGTTTCCGTCGGTATCGGTCTGTTCATCTGCTTCATCGGTCTTCAGAACGCCCACATCGCCGTGGATTCTGCCACACTCGTCACCATCTTCAGCTTTTCACAGTCCGTAAAGGCCGGTACCTTTAATTCAGAGGGTATCACTGTACTGCTTGCGCTGATCGGTATCATCATCACCGGCTACCTCGTCATCAAGGGCGTGAAGGGTAACATCCTCATCGGTATCTTCGTGACCTGGATCCTCGGTATCCTCTGCCAGCTGGCAGGCATCTACGTACCGAATCCGGATGCCGGCTTCTACAGCCTGATCCCGTCCGGTGTCGTTTCCATGCCGGCGTCGATCGCACCGACCCTGTTCAAGTTTGATTTCTCCATCATCACGGAGCATCCGCTTGACTTCTTCTCGGTACTGTTCGCCTTCCTGTTCGTCGATATCTTCGATACACTCGGAACCCTGATCGGCTGTGCTTCCAAGGCAGACATGCTCGATAAGGATGGTAAGCTTCCGGAGATCAAGGGCGCACTGCTCGCAGACTCCATCGGTACCATGGTGGGTGCCTGCCTCGGTACTTCCACCATCACCACCTTCGTTGAGTCCAGCTCCGGTATCGCAGAGGGCGGCCGTTCCGGTCTCACCGCAGTCGTATCCGGTATCTTCTTCCTGCTTGCGCTGTTCTTCTCACCGATCTTCCTGGCCATCCCGAGCTTCGCGACCGCTCCGGCACTGGTGATCGTCGGATTCCTGATGATCCAGCAGGTTGTAAAGGTAGAGTGGAATGACCTCCTCGAGGCAATCCCGGCATACATCGCAATCTTCGCTATGCCGTTCCTGTACTCTATCTCCGAGGGTATCTCTCTGGGTATCATCTCGTACGTACTGCTTCACGTACTGTCCGGAAAGGGCAAGTCGGTTACACCGCTGATGTATGTACTGGCAATCCTCTTCGTACTGAAGTACATCATGCTGTAATAGCTCGTTTAACTACCGCCGGGGCGCTTGCCCCGGCGGTTTTTTGATGGTATAGTTAAGTAGTAAAAAACTGAACAAAGGAGGATAAGTATATGGACAGTTGTGATAGTGGAAGTCGAAGTACACAGAATGAAGGATTCAGGCTTGTATACTATGTGAACGCAGAGCACTTAGACTCTTTTGTATGCGGCCTTATATAGTATAGAAGCCTTCATCCATCGTTGAGACTGAATTCACAACTTCTGATTGTGCACAGCTTTTGTGACGATGGATTTTTTGTGCCCTTTTTTCGGGGGAGAAAGGAGGCTTCATCATGATGAAGGAAGTTTTAAAGGAACCTGTATTTACGGAGGAGATTGTAGACATCGTCCGCTCATCGCACTCTCTGGATGAGATGCGCGAGGAGCTCCGCGGCTACCATGAGAACGATATCGCACAGAGCTTCGAGCTCCTGAACCGCGCGGAGCGGAATCTGCTTTATACGGCGCTTGACGCGGAGTGGCTCGCTGAGGTCATTTCCTATCTGGATAATCCGTCCGAGTACATCGAGGAGATCGGGATCGTGAAGCTCGCGGAGATCATCAACGAGATGGACGCGGATGATGCGATCGATCTTTGGGAGGATATCGACGAGAGCGTGCGCGTCAAGCTTCGCCCGATGATCGATGACGAGACGAAGACCGAGATCCGCCTCATCAATTCCTACGACGACGATGAGATCGGAAGTCTCATCACGACGAACTATATCCGCATCCGCCGGAATCTCACGATCCGCCAGGCGATGCACGAGCTGATCCAGCAGGCTGGTGATAATGACAATATCTCCACCATCTATGTGGTGGATGACCGCAAGCGTTTCTGCGGCGCCATCAATCTGAAGGACCTCATCATTGCCCGCGACAACGTGCCGCTCGAGACGCTCATCAGTGATTCCTATCCGTACCTGATGGATCACGAGAAAATCTCGGAGAGCATCGAGAAGATCAAGGACTACGCGGAGGATTCCCTCCCGGTTCTGAACCAGGATCACCGGATCATCGGTATCATCACGGCGCAGGATGTCACCGAGGCGGTCGACGACGAGATCAGTGAGGACTACGCAAAGCTGGCAGGTCTCTCCTCCGAGGAGGATCTGAACGAGACCACGCAGGAGAGTGTGAAGAAGCGTCTGCCGTGGCTCGTGGTGCTGCTTTTCCTCGGCATGGTCGTATCCTCAGTGGTCGGTGCCTTCGAGGGCGTCGTGGCGATCCTGCCGATCGTCATCTGCTTCCAGTCGCTGATCCTCGACATGGCCGGTAACGTCGGTACCCAGTCACTCGCGGTGACGATCCGTGTGCTCATGGACGAGAACCTCGATGCGAAGGATAAGTGGCACCTGATCGCAAAGGAAATGAAGGTCGGCTTCTGCAACGGCACCCTGCTCGGTGTGCTGTCGGTGATCTGTCTCGGCGTGTACATCGCGCTGTTTAAGGGCTATACCTTTGGAAGAGCAATGCTGATCTCCGGGTGCGTCGGCATTTCCCTGCTCGTGGCGATCGTCATCTCGAGCCTGGTCGGCACCCTGGTCCCGATGTTCTTCCATAAGGTGAAGGTGGACCCGGCAGTGGCGTCCGGTCCGCTCATCACGACGGTAAACGACCTCGTGGCGGTTGTGACTTATTATGGTCTCGCATGGCTGCTCCTCATCGAGATGCTGCACATTGTATAAATTGGAATTCGCATCTTGCGCATGAAAGGAGCGTCGCATATAATATTTTAATGACAAAAATCTTCCGTTTTATATCATTTAAATAGAAGAATGTATGCTAGCAAAGGAGCGTTATGGCAAAAGAACTCGTCGTCGTACTGGACTTCGGTGGACAGTACAACCAGCTAATCGCAAGACGAATTCGTGATCTCGGTGTCTATGCCGAGGTGCATCCGTCTTCCATGGGCCTCGATCAGTTGAAGGCTCTGAACCCGAAGGGAATCATCTTTACCGGCGGACCGCAGTCCGTGTATAAGGAAGAGTCCCAGCATATCGACCCGGCCATCTTCTCGATGGGTATCCCGATCCTCGGCATCTGCTATGGTGCACAGCTGATCGCGTATGAGCTCGGTGGCGTCGTAAAGACCGCACCGGTTTCCGAGTATGGACACACGAAGGTGCTCGTCGATCGTCAGGATTCCGTACTGCAGGGCATCTCCGATGAGACCACGATGTGGATGTCCCACACGGATTACATCGCAGAGGTACCGGAGGGCTTCCATATCATCGCCCATACGGCAGACTGTCCGGTGGCCGGCATGGAAGATCCGGTACGTCAGATCTACGCCGTACAGTTCCACCCGGAGGTTCAGCACTCCGTCGAGGGACACAAGCTCTTCCATAACTTCCTCTATAATGTCTGCAAGTGCGCAGGCGACTGGAAGATGGAGACCTTCGTACAGGATAAGATCCAGGAGATCCGCGAGACCGTAAAGGATGGTAAGGTACTGCTCGCACTGAGCGGCGGTGTCGATTCCTCTGTAGCCGCGACCCTGATGGCGAAGGCCATCGGCAAGCAGCTGACCTGTGTGTTCGTCGACCACGGCCTGCTCCGTAAGAACGAGGGCGATGAGGTCGAGTCCATCTTCGGACCGAACGGTCAGTATGACCTCAATTTCATCCGTGTGAATGCCGGACCGGAGTACTTCGAGAAGCTCGCCGGCGTGACCGAGCCGGAGCAGAAGCGGAAGATCATCGGTGAGCAGTTCATCCGTGTCTTCGAGCGTGAGGCGAAGAAGATCGGTGCGGTCGATTTCCTCTGCCAGGGCACCATCTATCCGGACGTCGTAGAGTCCGGCCTCGGCAAGGGCGCCGTGATCAAGTCGCATCACAATGTCGGCGGCCTGCCAAAGGATGTCGAGTTCAAGGAGATCATCGAGCCGCTGCGCCTCCTCTTCAAGGATGAGGTTCGTCGTGTCGGCCTCGAGCTCGGACTGCCGGAGTATCTCGTATACCGTCAGCCGTTCCCGGGCCCAGGTCTCGGCGTACGTATCATCGGTGAGGTCACCCCGGAGAAGGTACGGATCGTACAGGATGCCGACGCCATCTACCGTGAGGAGATCGCGAAGGCCGGCATGGACCGTCAGATCAACCAGTACTTCGCAGCGCTCACGAACGTCCGCTCTGTCGGCGTCATGGGTGATTTCCGTACCTACGACTACGCTGTCGTACTGCGTGCCGTTGAAACCGACGACTTCATGACCGCAGAAGTGACGAATATCCCGTTCGAAGTACTCCAGAAGTGCATGAACCGCATCATCAACGAAGTAAAGGGCGTCAACCGCGTATTCTACGATCTTACGAGCAAACCGCCTGGAACCATCGAACTCGAATAATTTCTTAGAGGCTGAGACCCACGGATTTTCGCGGGTTTCAGCCTCTGTTTTTGTTTGGTGGCGGGGGCGATAGGCAGGTGAGGCAGAGAAGATGAAGAAATTAAAAAGTTTCCAGTCATGGTATGAAAAAAGAACATTTCGGCAGTTGTTGACATGGTCGATGGTGAGTGTCGTAAGTGTGCTGTTTATCTGTTTTAGTCTTATTTTGACAAATTTATCGGAAAATAAGATTCGACAGAATGTAAAGGACAATATGTCCATCGTAGTAAAACAATTTAATGTATATCTGGATAATTACATTGCAAATATTTATTCTGCATTTTTGACCTTGGAATCGAATCAGAATCTTATAAAACTGCGAAACATGAGAGAAGGGAGCCGGCGGCTTCCTTATGTGGCTTCAAATTATGTGTATTTAAACAGACTATTACATCAATTATTTAATGCAAATAAGACCAGTGTTTGTAATGTTTATTTGAACTTTGGTGATGGAAAAGTGCTTCAGCAGGCCTATGAACAGGATCTTTTAAAAATAAATTATACCTATGAGGCATGGAAAGAACGCTTTCCAGATAATGGTTATTACTGGGTAGATGCAGATTCCTTTCGTGATCTGATTCCAGATAAAGAAGTTGGAGCGGCGCTGTTTCATCTATATGATGGAGGAAAGAATAGTAGAAGCGGAATTATTTTGATCGCACTAAAACAAGATTTCTTTGAAAACATTCTCGATGTAACAGCATTGGATCAAAATGCAGCTTTAAGTATTTTGACAGATTATGGAACCATGCATTTTGGTGACGCAGATGCCTGGAAGGCAGTACAGGATAATCGGGAATATTTGATGAATCATGAATGTTCTGATGGAGAAGTCCAGTCGAATATTTTAGATGGCTATTATTTCATGTCTCAGCCTATTAAGCAGACGGGATGGAATCTGGTGTATAACGTAAAAGAAAGTAGTATTTCTAATGCGCATTATATTGTTCGGGATGCGATGATGTTGGCTGCGACAGCAGTCGTAGTATCGGCAGTAATTCTTGGATTTTTGTCTAGCGCGATCAGCTACTCACTTCGAGAATTAGCAAGGAAGGTGGAGGCAGAAGATATTCTGGAACGTGAAATATCAGTGCATTCGTATGAAGAAATCACGACATTAAGTAAAAACCTGGAGAAAATGAGGGTTCATATTACCCAGCTTCTAAAGCAGATAAAAGAGGAACAGGATGCGAAGCGACGTATGGAGATTGCTCTTTTACAGGAACAGATTAATCCGCATTTTCTTTATAATACGTTATATTCTATCAGCCAGCTGTGTGAACTAAAAAAGACAGAAAAGGCGAGTGAAATGTTGATCGCTTTGGCAGCATTTTACCGAATCGGATTAAGTAAGGGAAAAACAATCATCACTGTAAAAGAAGAATTAAAACATGTAAAAAATTATCTATTTATCCAGCACTTCCGTTATTCGGATCTGTTTGATTATACAATCGATTGTGATGAAGAAATTCTAGATTGTCTTATCCCGAAAATGTCTTTGCAGCCTTTAGTAGAAAATGCAATTTATCATGGAATTAAGATGAAACATGAATTTGGCAATATCTGTATTCTGGGAGGAACGTATGATGGAGAACATGCATACTTAGAAGTACATGATGACGGACCAGGAATTGAAACAGAACAGCTAGAAAAACTCCGATCGTACTTGAAAGACGGCAAACCAGGGGAGAAGACAGCAAGTTTTGGCATGAAAAATGTGAATGCCAGATTAAAATTAGAGTTTGGTCAGGATGCGGGCGTTGAAATTGAATCTGCCCATCAGGATACCTGCGTAAGAATTTGTTTCTCAATGAAACGGGATAATGAAGAAACAGCTTGAAAAGCAGTAAGGAAAATATGAGAAGGTACAGTATTTTATTTATAGATGATGAAGAATTGATGCGGGAGAGTTTCCAGAAACTGGTTGACTGGAACGCTCATCAGTTTGATGTGGTAGGAATTTTTAAAAATGGCGAGAGTGCCTGGGAGTATTTAGAGAGTCATACGGTAGATATTATTATTACGGATATCAATATGCCATTTATGGATGGAATCAGTCTTTTGGAGCATATCCGGGAACGTAGTTTAAAAAGCAGGGTACTTTTTTTAACGGGATATGAATACTTTGAGTATGCTCATAAAGCAGTACAGCTGAAGGCATTTGACTTTTTATTAAAGCCAGTAACTCCGGAAAAACTCTTACAAGCAGCACAGGGAGCTGCGCTTGACATTGAAAAGGAAGAATTGTCAGAAGCAGCGGTAGGAAAAAATCTGGAATTTTTACAAAGTCATTTTATCAACCAACTTTTGTATGGAAAAATAAAAAAAACTGAGATTCAAAAAGAAGCAAGAAAAGTTAAAATGCCAATAGATCAGGATAGCTGGCTGACAATGATGGCAGCAGTAGATACAAAGGAAGGAAAAAAGATTCCAGAGGGAGAAGGCGGCGAGGTGAAGCGTCTGCTTCAGGAGAAAATTTTAGAGAAAAAGAAGAACATAGAAACGCTTGCTGGAACGTCATTTCAGATTTATTTTGCGAGGACAGTCAGCATCCATCTGCAGATGGTGCTGACCTCGGAGCAAAAAGACCTGTTTACAAAGGAATTTATTCATGATTTTACAGATTCTTTGTTGACGTTGGAAAAAGAATTGCCAGAATATCGGGTGACATTTGCTGTTGGAAGAAGTAAATGTTCCATTGAGGAACTTCCAGAATCTTTTGAACGAGTACGCCATGCGGCAGATAACCGGCATATTTTAAAGGGAAATGATTGGAAAGTGGTATATACCGTTGATTCTCTTTGGGATAAAAAAGAAGAACTTCAGGTAGTATTGCCTACGGATACGCTGTTGCATCATATTCGCCTTGGGATGATTGAAGAGGTGGAACAGGATATCCGTGGAATCTATGAACCATTTCGGAATAAAGAATATATTTCGCTTGAATCAGCGAAGATGGTGACAACGGAGCTGGCGATTACGGCATTTAAGGGAGAAGTGGCTTTCCAGGACGAGTCAGTCAGTTATTTATATTATCTAAACCATATTCAGCAGTTGACAACATTGGATGAAATGGAAGAAGATATTCTGCAGTTTGCTAAAAATATTACGGAGAAACGTAAGAAAGGTGGAAATCATAAAAAGAAGACTGCAGAAGCAGCGCTGGAATATCTGAAACAGAATTATATGAAGGTGGAGCTGAATTTAAATGAAGTGGCTGATCATTTAAATATCAGCGTGCCATATCTGGCAGTTTTATTTAAGCAGGAGACAAAACAGAATTTTGGTGCGCACCTGTTGGAAATACGTATGGAAAAAGCGAAAGAGTTACTGCGTACCACAAGTGATACTATTGGTGAGATCGCAGAAAAAACGGGATATAGTGGAGCAAATTACTTCACTGTGTGCTTTAAAAAATATACAGGAATAGCACCAGGAGCTTACAGAGATCAAGCCAAAGGTATTTGGAATCATTAAATTTGAAGGATCATCAACTTCAAGAGGAGTTTTGGGATTTATTAAAAGGCAGACGTGACAGTCTGCCTTTTTTGATACCTGTATATAAAAATTCAAACATTTAGTATAAGAAATTGGCTATTAAAGCGAAAATGGATTCCATATAATTTTATCAGAAGGGGAGGGACAGAGATGAGAAAGAAAGAAATGATGCCATATTTATTCTTGGCACCGGCTGCATTTTTTATTTTGGCATTTTTAGCATATCCTTTGATGACAGTATTTTATTATAGCCTTCAGAGCTATGATATGACCAAAATTGCAAGCCAGGGATTTATAGGATTTGAGAATTTCAAAAAATTATTTGCAGACAAAATTTTTTACCGTTCATTAGGCGTATCGGTGAAATGGGTTTTGACCGAAGTGATTTCACAGCTTGTGATAGGTATGATTCTGGCACTACTTTTGGACAGAAAGTTTAAGGGGAGAGGAATTTATCGTTGCATCGTATTCTTCCCATGGGCGGTGTCTGGCGTACTGACTTCCATGCTTTGGTCATTGATTTACAATGAAAATATCGGTCTATTAAATTCTATTTGTACGGATCTGGGACTGATTACCAAGAATGTAGCATGGCTTGGTAATATGAAGACGGTATTTAAATCTACAGCTGTTGCAGAATTATGGAGAGGTATTCCGTTCTTCGCGATCACGATCTTAGCTGCATTACAGAATATTCCAGGTGATTTGCATGAAGCAAGTGTGATGGACGGTGCAAACACCATGCAGGAAATTTTCCTGATCAAACTTCCGATTCTGAAAGACACTATTATCCTGACGACTTTATTAAGAGCCGTTTGGGAGTTCAATAACGTAGATTTGATCTTTACCTTAACAGGTGGTGGTCCATCATATCGAACAACAACATTAACGATGTATATGACCAATACCTCGGTAAAGAACGGAAACTATGGATATGGTTCCACACTGGCAGTCATCGCATTCTTCATCTTACTGATATTTGCTGGAATTTATCTGAAGGCTTCTGGCTATGGAAAGGAGGATGAATAGCATGAAAAATAACAAAGGAAAAAAAGTGGCTTCCAGCATTCTGTTTGTGACTGCACTGCTGGTAATCCTGATTTTTATTATTTTTCCAATCTATTGGTGCTTTGCAACATCTTTTAAACCTTCGGCAGAAATCACATCAAAAGTTGTAACATATTGGCCGAACACCTTTACATTTCAAAACTATGTAGAGGCATGGACAAGAAGTGGCTTCAGTGTTTATTTCAAGAACAGTTTATTTATTGCCGTATTCGGAGTGGTATTTATAGTGATCCTTTCTATCCTTACCGGATATGCGCTGGCACGTTTTAAGTTCAAAGGCAAAAATGTGTTCATGCTGATTTTACTTTGTACTCAGTTTATTCCTGGAGCAATGTTGATTACCCCAATCTTCATTATCTTCAAGAATCTGAACATGTTAAACAGCTTGTTCGCGCTGGTTTTAATTAATACTACGTTTCACTTTCCGTTTAATTCGATTTTAATGAGAGGATTTATCGGCAGTATTGATTATACGATTGAGGAAGCAGCACAGATAGATGGGTGCAGCAGATTGGGCGCAATCTGGCATGTATTACTACCGGTTTTAAAGCCTGGTATCGCAACCATTGCGGCATACGGATTTATATCCTGTTGGAACGAGTTCTTATTTTCATTCATGTTTATCAGTAAACAGAGTAAATTAACTCTTCCGGTTGGTTTAAAGAACCTGGTGGGTGAGTTTAGTATCAATTATGGCCAGTTAGCAGCGGGTGCCATAATTGCAGTTCTGCCGACATTGATTTTGTTCAGTTATGTACAGAAGAACCTGGTTGGCGGACTTAGTTCTGGAGCAGTAAAGGGGTAATCCCTTAAAAGTATACAAAGGAGAAGAGCTATGAAAAAAATGAAAAAGGTATTGGCATGCGCAATGGCAGCAACAATGACAGCTTCGCTGGCAGCCTGCGGTGGGTCTGGAGACAGTGCTGGAGGAACGACCGCGGCAGCAACAGAGGCAGCGAAATCTGATTCAACAGAGGCAGCAAAAGAAGAAACAGCAGCATCTGGAGATAAGGTAACGGTTACCTTTTGGGATGAGAATGCAGGTGATCAAAGAACTCAGTATTACATGGATATTATCGAAAACTTCGAAAAAGAAAACCCAGATATTCACATTGAGTATTTAGGACTTTCTTCTGGAGATGCGCTTTCAAAGTATCAGACGGCAATCGCTGCTGGAGAGACACCAGATGTTGGAGGTTTTAATAATGCTTGGGCAGCTACGCTGATTGGCCAGAATCATTGCGTTCCACTGGATGATATGTTTGCTGCATGGGATGGCTCCAAGGATATGGAAGATGGTTATATCCAGATATGTCGTACACAAAATAAAGATGGAAAACTTTATATGATGCCAACTTCTGCCAACTTTATTACCCTGTGGACAAATGATGAAATGTTTGAAAAGGCTGGTTTGGAAGCACCAAAGACCTGGGATGAGTTTTTTGAAGATGCCAAATTATTAACAGATAAAGATAAGGGACAGTATGGATATACTATTCGTGGTGGCGCTTCATCTCCGGCAATTTTAATTGACTTTATCTATTCTTACTTAGGAACCAATGAAGTATTTGACAAGGATGGTAAGGCTACCATTAACTGTGATGAGGCAGTCGAGTTCCTTGAAAAATACCTTGGCTTATATGGCGAGTACACTCCGGAGAGCGATATTACCGCAGGTTATAAAGAAATTTCCGCAAACTTTGATTCAGGCGTATCAGCGATGCTTACGCATAACCTTGGATCTTATGGTAGCCATGTAACTGCGTTTGGTGGAACAACAGGATTTACAGCAAATCCACTTCCAACAGCAGCCAATGGAAAATATGTCAACTTCGGTGGCGCTATTACAGGTTTAGCAATGTTTGATACCTGTAAGAACAAGGAAGCAGCCTGGAAATGGATCACATATATGTGTGGACAGGAAGCAAATAGCTACTGGAATAAATCGATTGGTCAGCTTCCAACCAACACCGCATGTTACAATGATGACTGGATGAAGGATATGCAGCATATACAGTGCGCAATCGAAACAACCAGTCAGGATAATTGCTTAACCTATACTTCTCCATCATATCTTCCTGAGTGGGGCAGCATTAACTCTACTTATATTGAGCCAGGTATCCAGTCCGTTATGTCTGGTGATATGACAGCAAAGGAATTACTTGATATGTGGGCAGAATATTTGAATGAGGCATATGCGAACTATATGGCAAATTAAAACAGAATAGGTGCCAGGTATAGCAGCTAAATAAAAAAATAAAGAAAGACAGGGGCACACGAATGTAAGATGTGCCCCTGTCTTTTATAGTTAAACATAACCGAGAGGGAGAGACATGGTAGGAACAAAATATGCGTCTGAGAAGAGAATGTTTACAGATATAAAAAGTGGAGCAAGAATCACGCAGTTAACCAATCATGGAATTAATGTTCATTTTTATTTTACAGAAAACTCTTTTGATTTGAATGGAGAGACGATTTATTTCTTATCCAATCGTGGGCATGAAGAAACAGAAATATTCAACTTGTTCAAAATGAATCTTGAGAGTGGCGAAATGGAGCAGCTGACGGATGATCCGAAAGGAATTGAATTCGGAAAAATCACGAAAACTCCAGATAGTGAGTATATAGCCTATGTAACTGAGCGTAATATCCATCTTTACAATACAAAAACGAGAGAAAACAAACTTATTTATACGGATAAAGAGCATATGCTGATAACACAGCTGTCCTTTAGCTGTGACAAGCAATGGATCGGATTCAATCGGAATGAGGATGTGGATGCTCTTCCAGACGGAGGCCCGAACTATGCAGGGTTTAAGGAAAAAATGTTTGCAACTAAAGATGGCCGTGTTTCCATGCTGCGTTTAGATGGAAGTGAATTTCATGATGTATTTAGAGATACACATTGGCTGAGTCATTTTCAGTTTTCTCCGGATGATCCAGAGATAGCCATGTTCTGTCATGAAGGACCATGGAATTATGTTCAACAGAGAATCTGGTTGATCAACATGAAGACTGGAGATTTTTGGCCATGCTTCCGTCAAACGGAGGATGATTGTGTCGGCCATGAGTTCTGGTCCCAGAAAGGGGACATCATTTTTGATAATCGCCGAGGGGGGCATGATGGAACGATTTCCAGCTCCAAAGGCCAGGTATATGCTTCTCAGAATATGAGTACAGAAACACCATACTTTGGCTTTGCTCATAAAGATGGAACCGTATATCGGAAGATCGATATGCCATTCTACTGTAATCACTATTTTGCAAATGGCGATATGTCCATGTTCGTAGGGGATGCAGTAGAAGATATCCTGCTGATTAAACCGGATAAGGATGGAAAAGCGAAGATGAAAGTTCTGGCAAATCATAATACTACTTGGCATTATCAAAGATCTCACTGCCATCCGACATTCAGCTGGAATGGTAAGAAGCTGCTATATGCGGCAGATACGGATGAATGGCATGATAATCTTTTCTTAGTAGATGTGCCAGAAGATATTTGAAGTTTATAAGACAGGAGCATAAACAAATGAAAACCAGCACACCAGAAAAACAGGGAATTCCAAGCAAAGCTTTAGAGCGCTTTGTTGATAAATTAAAAGAACAGAAAATACCGGTGCATAGTATTTTGATTGCCAGACATGGATATATGGTGCTGGAAGCTTATTATCAGCCGTATGGAAAAGATACATTGCATCGGATGTTTTCAGAGACGAAGAGCTACGTATCTCTTGCTATAGGGATTTTAGTTTCGGATGGGGTGATTCATCTAGATGATAAAATATGCCAATATTTTACGGAGTATCTTCCAGGAAGAGTGCATCCGTGGCTGGAAGAGATGACGATTAAAGACATGCTACGGATGGAAACCTGTCACAATATGACGACGTATAATAAGACCAGCACCACAGAAAACTGGGTCAGAAGCTTTTTTCAGACGTTACCGACTCATCGTCCGGGACAGATATTTATGTATGACACGTCTGCATCTCATACTTTATGTGCGCTGGTTGAGAAGCTGACGGGACAGAAATTACTGGATTTCTTAAAGGACCGCGTTCTTAGACAGATAGGCTTTTCGGAAGAAAGCTACATTATGGAAGACCCATTCGGTGTTTCCATGGGCGGTACTGGTTTAATGGCGAAACCAACAGATATGTTAAAAGTGGGTTTGATGCTACTAAACAAAGGAAAGCACCCGGATGATTATGGGAAAGAGGATGGTAGACAGATTTATCCGAAAGAATACTTAGATCAGGCACTTGGATTTCAGACTCCGACTATCATGAGTTCTTTACGAGACTGGGGTTATGGATTCCAATTCTGGAAAATGCCAGGAGATGGTTTCGCCATGATTGGTATGGGAAGTCAGGATACAATGTGCTTCCCGGAGCAGGATATGGTGATTACACTGACTGCGGATACTCAAGGAATTCCCAATGGAAGTGATATGATTTTGAATCTGATCCAGACGGAAATCTTTGAGCAACTATCTGATCAGCCGCTTCAAGAATTAGAAGAAACAGACCGAAAGGCATGGAAAGTGAAATGTGAGCAACTGGCACTTTCAACGCTCGAAGACTGTGGTGGCGAGAATGTAGCTGAGTTGATAAATGGAAAAGATTACAAATTCCATGTAAACAAAGAAGGATTTTATCGGATGTGCTTATACTTGAGAACAAATCAGAGCGGCGTTCTGGAATATGAAAATGAGCGCGGAATTCATCAGATTCCATTTGGTATAGGTCATAATCTGGTCGGGATGTTCCCAGAGTATCACCAGTTATGCGCTTCATCTGGCGCTTGGTGCAGTAGAGATACATTCTACGTATGCTGTCAGTTGATTGACGAATGTGTTGCTTCGATACATTTTAAACTTGTGTTTGCAGAAGATGGAACCATGACGGTTCTTATGCGGAAAACAGAAGAAACAAAGTTCAACGAGTTTCAGGGCGTTTTTACAGCAGAAGCAGGTTGTTAAATAGAATAGTCCGAAAATAGATTTTAATTCAAGGTAGAAGGGGGAATATACAATGAAAAATGTTGTGTTGAGCAGCGAAGATTTTAAAGATTTTCCTATTGGAGAGTTTCCGTATGACAAAGATCATACAGCTATGGGAGAATATCAATATGTGGTAGAGGACGGCTATCATGGCAACTGGGTAGATATGGTTTGCAATTATACTTATAACGGAACCGGACCAACCTGGTTGATTACGGAGCGAGATGGAAGACATTTCATGGAGTCCATGCGCATCGAGAAAAATCGGCCGCATCGGATGTTTCCAACACTAGAAACGGGAAAACACCAGTGGAAGAATTATGAGGTGTCAGTTTCTCTCCGACGTCTTTCTCAAAAGGGAATGGCAGGACTCGTGTTCAGTATGAATCACAGTATTGATACCTTGGTATTCTATCTTGAAGGAAAAGATACAGTAGCAGTAGCTTACCGTCATAAAGAAGACATTCAGGTCTTGAAAGAAGCTTCTTTTTCTCATAATTGTGATCAGGAATATCGTTTGAAAGTGGATTGCGATGGGCGTACTGCTAAACTTTATGTGGATAATCAGGAATTGCTTTGTGTAGAGGATGATCTGGTAGCAAGAGGTGGAAAAGTTGGTATTACGGCAGATTGTCCATCGAGATTTGCAGATTTTAAGGTATGTGTATCTGAGAAAACGAAGCATGAAATTGAAGCAGCAGAACTTGCAGCAAAGGCAGCAGAAAATGAGGAAATGAACAAACATCCAAAGATGAAACTTTGGAAAAAAATTGATCTGAAAAATTTTGGGACCAGTCGTCAGATTCGTTTTGGTCATCTGACGGGTACGGATGAGTGGTATGTGGTTTTGGCACAGATGCAGAAGAGAGTCAGCCGTGATGCCTATGGTTTTATCAGCTGTATGACTGCAATTGATTTAGAGGGTAACGTGTTGTGGCAGCTGGGAGAACCTTCGGATCAAACAGAAAAGCTTGGCAAAGTATCTGCAGATATGCCATTTCAGGTTTATGATATCGATGGAGATGGAAAAGACGAAGTTATCGTAGGTTGGGACTTCGAGATTCGAATTCTGGATGGTGAGACAGGAACTGTTAAAAAATCTGCAAAAACGCCATTATCTGATGATGAAGACGCGGATTTGATAGGTGTCCCATACCAGATATATGCTTTTGAACGGATCAACCCAGATGGCATTCGTATCTGCAACTTCCGTGGAAAAGAGAAACCAGCGGATATTCTGATCAAAGACCGTTACTGTCGGATTTATGCACTGGACGAAAATCTGAATGTTATGTGGAAATATAAGAGCCCAACGAACACTGGTCATTGTCCGCTTCCGATCGATATTGATGGAGATGGGAAAGATGAACTGCTGGTGGGCTATAGATTGTTAGACAGTGATGGCAAACTACTGTGGAGTTATCCGATTTCAGATGACCACACAGACGAGATCGTAGCAGGAAAATGGATGCCAGGTAACGATGAAGGCCATTTTGCTTGCGTTTCAGGTACAGAGGGCTTCTTTATCGGCGATTTTTATGGAAATATCGTTGCAAGAGATATGATCGGTCATGCACAGCGTGTATCCATCGCTAACTATTGTCCGGAGCTGGAAGGAAGAGAAATCGTGGTTACCAACTTCTGGGGACATCAGGGGGTGATCTTCCTTTATGATTGTTACGGTAATCAAATTTGGGAGATGGAAAATGAGATGAATGGTAACATTCTGGCTCCTGTAAACTGGGATGGAGATGGTACGGAATTGATCTTGACGAATGCGGACACGCAAAAGGGCGGCTTGATAAGTGGTAAAGGCATCCGTGCTGTCGAATTTCCAGATGATGGGCATCCGGTTCTGTGTTGTGAGTCACTGGATTTGACCGGAGATGAGAGGGACGAGCTGGTGGTATGGGACTATCATTCTATGTACATTTATACTCAGGACGATTGTCCGAAGTCCCAGACTTACCATCCTGTACAGTTCCCAATCTACAACGCTTCCAACTATCGTGGGGAGTATTCTTATCCAGATGCTTCTTACCTGGATTTTCATGCAGATAAGAAAAAGATGAAAGAGAGAAAATGAAACATTTCCTGATTAAGCAGTCCAAAGAATTACAGATAGAAGAACTATACGAGAAATGTGGAAATCATTCCTTGAAACTGTTGTTTGGCCTGTATCGGGGAAGTTATGGATATTTGTTTCTATCTCTGCTTTTTTATGTGATTAAGCACTCGCCAGCGTGGATTCTCCCTGTTGTAACGGCAAAGGTTGTAGATATTGCTGCGTCTGGAAACAGGACGGAGTACGGTAAGATTGTTGTGTATTTGCTATTTATGGTAGTGATGACCATACAGAATCTTCCAACCAGCCATTTGCATGTTCATTTTCGGAGCCTGGCCATTCGCCAGGTAGAGGCAGAACTGCGGGGCGCGCTGGTGAGAAAGCTGCAGCACTTATCAATTTTGTATCATAAACAGATGTCCAGTGGACGACTGCAATCAAAAATCATGCGAGATGTGGAGGCAGTGGAAAATCTATCTACGCAGCTGTTTATTCAAATGGTTTCTATTCTGTTAAGTATTGGAATTGCCTTGACAGTAACGCTGACTCATAGTCGGATCGTGTTTGTCATGTTTATCGTAACGATTCCGTTATCGGCGCTGGCAGTCTTTCTTTTTCGAAAACGGATGCAGGAGACCAACCAACAGTTTCGAGAAGAAGTGGAAAATACCTCTGGTCACGTAATGGAGATGATGGAACTGATTCCAATCACCAGAGCGCATGCTTTGGAAGAGGAAGAAATTCAGAAAATGACAGGTTATCTGGAACAGGTGGCAGAAAATGGTTACCGTCTGGATGTAGTACAGAACTTATTTGGAGCTACAGGCTGGGTGATTTTCCAGGTTTCCCAGTTGCTATGTTTAGGATTCACATCCTATTTGGCTATATTGAAAAAAGTGACTATTGGTGATGTTGTGCTATATCAGAGCTATTACACTACTATAATCACCCAGCTGACCAATATTATGAACCTGGTGCCAATCATGGCAAAGGGGTTTGAGTCCCTGCATTCCATCGGAGAAGTAATGACTTCTTATGATGAAGAAGATTATGTGGGAAAAAAGCCGGTGAATCATATCAAAGGAGAAGTGGAGTTTTGTCATGTGACCTACCAGTATCCGGAGTCAAATAAGCCGATTTTGAAAAATTTTTCTTTGAAAGTAAAACCAGGAGAAACCATAGCTTTGGTTGGTGAATCGGGAGCAGGAAAAAGCACGGTCTTAAATATGCTGATCGGTTTTCTAAAGCCAGATTCCGGAGCAGTAGTTTTGGACGGCGAAGACATGAGAAATTTGGATTTAAGAAGTTTTCGCAGACATCTGGCTGTTGTGCCTCAGGAAACAATCTTATTTTCTGGTACTGTTCGGGAGAATATTACTTACGGGAGTGCTGATGTTACCGATAAAGAATTATGGAAAGTGCTGAAAGCTGCTAATTTAGATGAGGTAGTGAAAAATTTACCTCATGGTTTGGATACGAATCTTGGAGAACACGGCGGTTGTTTATCGGGTGGTCAGCGCCAGCGGATTAGTATTGCCCGTTCTCTGCTGAGAAATCCAGATATTATTCTATGGGATGAAGCAACCTCCGCTCTTGATAATATCTCTGAACGTAAAGTTCAGCAGGCATTCGAAGAACTCTCCAAAGGAAAGACTACGTTTATTGTTGCACATCGTTTGTCGACCATCCGGAATGTGAAAAAGATCATGGTGATGAAAGATGGGGAGTGTGTGGAAGAAGGTGATTATGAAACACTGATGGAGAAAAGAGGCGTGTTCTGGGAAATGCAGAACATGAACTCTGGAAATCTTACTACATACAATTGGAGATGAAGGGGGTCAGACCCCATTACGAAATTCTTAAGATCAGTCGCATCTTATGCTGCGATTTTTACATCTTGTGTCGATTTTTTTAACATAGGGAGGACTTTTGCTGTAAAATAAAGTCGTGATTCTGGAAGCATTGTTCATATTGCATAAGATCAGGCCAATGTTTCCACTGTGCACCCGCCCGGACAGGTCTGTAACATCGTCTGTGTTGTGGTGTGCAGTTCTTTTCATCCGCATCTTTCCATATCTACGGAGGTACATATATGAAACACCGAACGCCTGCGAAACGCATCACGTCGCTTCTTCTGGGTCTGCAGATGGTTCTTCTGCAGCCGCTGTGCTCGTTAGCGGAGATACCGCAGCAGAGTCCGACGGTGATCGCGGGCGCGAGGTTAAGTGAAGACCAGCTTACGGAAGGGGAGCTGGTCTATTTCGGCGTGTCCGGACTGACGTTGAAGGAGGCCACGGACAGCTATGAGATCGCGAT
>ERZ1026864.480-NODE-480-length-23084-cov-12.967259_pt1 | contig 23084 bp, 19 predicted proteins | sample MGYA00380162_ERZ1026864 | MGnify/ENA primary metagenome ERZ1026864 (study PRJEB33269, sample SAMEA4719798) | human gut metagenome | biome: human-associated habitat; feature: organic feature; material: feces | place: Cameroon | collected 2013-10 ... | reverse complement strand
ACACACTATCAATGCGACGGCTTGCGTAGCAAGCGAACTCTCGAGCATAGCTCGAGCCCACCCTCTTCCACCAAAAGAAAGAGTAATCGTTTCGGTTACTCTTTTCTTTATTTTATAAAAAAACCTTACAAACAGGGCGTTTCAAGGTTTTTTTGCCTAAAATCAACCGTTTTTATACGGTTTTTAAGCACTTATTAAAGCAAAAAAGTATTAAAAGATACTATAAAATATCGGTTAATTAGGTCAGATTTTAGGTCAGATTTTTTACCATAAAAACAGTTAAGCCTACCGCACAACAAATCGAAGTGCGATAGGCTTCTTTTTTTACAGTTTAATCAACTTACCCTTTGTTGTTTTCTTTTGCAAATACAACAATAGTATCACCGTCAATGTAAATAAATTATACTTTATTGCGAATTTGTATATTTTGCACCAAATATCCCTCTAAAAGTGGATAAAAATTGTTGACAAAGCATTATTGCATATGTAAAATATTTACAGAATATTATTATAAGAGGGGTAGTTATGGAAAAAACGAAAAAGAAAAATTCAAGCAAGAAGATTGCCAAAATCATTATATTAACCATTGTTTTGATATTGCTGATTGCACTTGCATGCGTTATGACCGTATCGGGAAAGCATCGTTCAAATCCCGAACAAATACAAAGCTATGTAACCGACAACAAGTACATACTTGACAACACAGACATATCCGGTCACAGGAGCGGAGGCGGAATTGAGCCTGAGGAAACAATGCTTGCCTTCAAAAACTGTGCGGAAAATCCGGACTTTAATATAGATGTTTTTGAGTTTGATTTGCACATTACAAAGGACAAACAACTTGTGCTTTTGCATGATGACACGCTTGACAGAACATCAAACAGCGAGGAAGTTTTCGGCGAGAAAAAAGTAAGACCAGAGGACAAAACATACGACGAATTACGCACTTTGAATATGGGTGCAAAATTTGAAACGGAGGACGGCGAAACACCGTATGCCGACCTCAATGACAATGTTCCGGATGATTTGAAAATACTCAAATTAAACGACATCCTCGACTATCTCATCAAACAGGGCGGCGGAAGATACAAATATATTATCGAAATCAAAAACGGTGAAGATTTGGGCAAAGAAGGCGTTGACATTTTGTACAGCACCTTAAAAGAAAAAGGCATTGTTGACAAGGTGGTTTTCGGCACATTCCACAAGGAAGTGAGTGCCTATGTTGACGAAAAATATCCCGACCTTGCACGAAGCACATCAATCCCGGAGGTTCTCGACTTTTGGAAAGCCGCACTCAAGGATGACAAAGACTATGTTCCGCCTTGCAATGTTTTGCAAATTCCGTTTTGTGCCCCGTACAAAAACTTAGGTATCAATCTCGGTACCGCACAAATGATAAACTATGCACACAAGCACAATATGGCGGTGCAATATTGGACAGTAAATGACGAGGACGATATGGAATACCTGATTGATATGGGTGCCGACTGCATAATGACCGACTATCCCGACAAGCTGTACAATGTAAAAACCAATAAAAACGCATAACTAATAAACATCGGCGTAACTGTAACAAGGTTGCGGCGATGTTTTTATATATTCGACAATTACATCGGAAATGAACACAGTCCGCCAACACATTTTCAAAATTTACATAAACACAGACATATAAATGCATATATTGATTTATTATAAGTTATATGTTATAATTTATAGGTTAAAATACATAAAGAGGTTTGGCATGCAAAAGTATCGGCTTGAAATAGATAACATTTTTGTTGAAAAAGGAAAACTGAATATTGAAGCTACAGCCGAATTCGAAATAAATCCGCTTGCAACCGTGCCCAAAATCAGATTGCTGTTTTGCGGACAGGGACAGACAAGACGCTTCCCTTTGCCTGTGCACGAGTGCACAAAAGAAAACGGAATTTGCAAAGCCAAAGCACAATACAGCTACAATCTCTACTATCTGTTTTATGAGCAGACATTAACAGAACCTGCCGTACTCACCTTTGATTTGGCATATGGAGCAGACGAATACGAGGCAGTTGACTTTACCGTTAAAAATTGTGACAACGAGCATTTAAAACTCGACGGTAACCGTGTGATAATTAACAACAAAATCAAATATCACAAGCAACATTTCGGCTTGCAGGATTTGACAAAGCGTTCAACATACACCATCACACTCAAAAAGCCGATCGTAAAACTTCTCAATATTTACTACAAAAAATATTGGAAAATGCCCGTCAAAATGAATCGTGTCACCTTTATATCCGGCAGACGCTCGGAACTTAGCGGCAACGAAAAATTCGTGTACGACAAGCTGAAGGACATCAAGGGAATTGATTTTCAGTTTTTGATGTTCAGCAGTGCCAAAGGGCATTATAATATTGAAAACATCAAAAGATTTTTTGAACTGTACACCACTTCACGAGTTGTGATTGTTGACGACTATTTCAGAATGCTCAACATTGTACCGAAAAAAGACGATGTAAAACTGTTTCAGCTATGGCACGCCTGCGGTGCGTTCAAGACCTTTGGCTTTACCCGCATAGGCAAAGACGGCGGACCTCGCCAATGGGCAAAAAACCACCGTATGTACGACTATGCCGTGGTGAGTTCAAAAAGCATTGCAAAGCATTATGCCGAGGGATTCGGTATTCCCGACAGTTGCATACTGCCGAGCGGTGTACCGAGAACGGACATTTTCTGCGACAGCGGATACAAAGAAAAAACGAGAGCGGCATTTTTTGAAAAATATCCGCAATTAAATAATAAAAAAATTATCCTCTTTGCTCCGACCTTTAGGGGTAAAGGTCAGATGAGTGCATATTACCCGACCGACAAACTCAACCCTAATGAGATATGTTCGGCACTCGGTGATGAATACGCAATTATCATCAAACTTCATCCGTTTTGCAAGGAAAAATACAGGATTGAAGAAAAATACAAAGACCGAATAATCGACCTGTCAAACGCAGACGAATTGAACGACCTGCTGTTTGTAACCGATTTGCTCATAACGGATTATTCCAGCGTTGTATTTGAAGCATCGCTTCTTGACATTCCTATGTTGTTCTACGCATTTGACCTTGACGAATACATTGAAAATCGTGATTTTTACTATGATTTTAAGGAGTTTATTCCGGGCAAAACCGTTTTTTTACAAGACGAGCTTATAAAAGCCGTGCAAAGCAACGACTTTGAAAGCGAAAAGGTTGAAAAATTCAAGCATAAATTCTTTGACGATATTGACGGACAGTCGAGTCAAAGAGTGGCAAATAAAATAATTTCTTTACTTAATTTGGAGAATTGATATATGGCATTTAGTTCAAAAACCGACCCTGCATTGCAGGCACTTCAAACAGAAAATACATCGGCGGTATTTTCTCTCAAAAGAAACATTTTGACTCATTTTCAGGAGTTCACAAGAGATTTCCAGTCAAATATGCACCACAAAGGCTATCGCCGCTTTATGGACAAGCTGATGGACAAGGAAATTCCAAAGGCTTACAGAGAGGCGGCAAAAGCTCCTGTTGACGAAAAGAAAGTTGTGTTTGTTGAGGTTAGACATCCGCAGGTTACAAACAGTATGCAGGTGATGTTTGACGAACTTGCAAACAACTACGACTACAACATCCACACCCACTTTTTGCTGACAAACGGCACAATCAGAGCCGATTTCAGAAAGCGTTGCCTTGATGCGGTAAAGGATATTGCAACGGCAAAATATGTGTTTATGAACGAGGCGTCAAACACAATGTCGGCAATGCCTCTCCGCCCCGAAACAAAGATTATTCAGCTTTGGCACGGTTGCGGTGCGTTCAAAAAATTCGGTTTTTCGACCGCAGATTTGATTTTCGGTGCATCAAAAGACGAACAGCTCAAGCACCCGTTCAACAAGAATTATTCGCTTGTAACCGTAAGTTCTCCGGAAGTCATTTGGGCATACAATGAAGCTATGAACATTGACGAGAGCAAAGGCATTGTTCAGGCGACAGGTTCAAGCCGTACCGACATTTTCTACAACAAGGAATTCCTCAAAGAAGCAAGAGAACATGTTTATGAGCTTGTTCCGCAGGCAAAGGACAAAAAAATCATTCTTTACGCTCCTACATTCCGTGGCAGAGTTGCAAAGGCAGAAACACCCGATATGCTCAACATCAAAATGTTTTATGAGGCACTCGGTGACGAATATGTGCTTCTCATCAAGCACCACCCGGTTGTTAAAAATCCTCCTGCTGTTCCGGAAGAATACAAGAACTTTGCAATGGATGTCGGCAACATTTTGAGCATTGAGGAACTTCTCTCAACGGCAGACATCTGCATTTCGGACTACTCATCTCTTGTATTTGAATACAGCCTTTTCGAAAAGCCGCTCATTTTCTTTGCATATGATTTGGACGAATATTTTGACTGGAGAGGCTTCTATTATGACTACTACGAGCTTGCTCCAGGTCTTATCGCAAAGACAAACTTTGAGATGATTGACTACATCAAGCACATTGATGAACGCTTTGACAAAAAAGCAATTCAAGATTTCAGATACAAATTTATGCGTTCGTGCGACGGTCACGCCACACAAAGAATCATCGACACTGTTTTTGAAAATCCCGAAGCACACAGAAAAGAGTGCAAGCATTTTGAACACTTCTACACTGTGCCAAAGGTTGAAAGCAGTAAAACTCCGTACTTCAAGCGAGTTGAAAATGTTAAAAAGCAAAAGAAAAACGCAACAAAACTCTATGACGGCGTTAAAAACAGCGAACTCGAAAAAGGCAGTGTTATTGCACTCGACATCAAATCAAAAGAGGTCAAAACACTTGCAAAGGCAAACGGCATAAAACTTATTAAATCAAGCAACCTTGACGATGCAATTCCTGCCATCGCACAAAGTGAATACATCATCATTGACAAGCCGAGCACCTTACTTGACGGCATTGAACTTCGTGAAGAAACAAAGGTTATCTATCTTCCTCCAAACGCATTTCCGCTCAAAACTTTCGGTTGCGACACAAAGGGATACAGAAGCGGACTCCGCAGAGAAATCTATGAAACAGCACCGCTGTTCAAGAGCGTTTCTGCCGTTACCGCACCAAGTGAAGCAACAGGCGAACTTTTCAAAAAAGAATTCGGCAAGGATGTCAAGGTTCTCAACATCGGCGACATAAAGACCGACATTTTCTTTGACGAAGCAAACAAGAAAAAAATCCTTGATAAGATTTACGAAACCAATCCAAAACTCAAAGGCAGAAAAATCATTGTTTACATCTCAACAAACGGTGAAGCGATTGACGATTCGGCTATGTACGAATACCTCTACAAGAACTATGTGCTTCTTAAATGCTACACAAATCTCAACAATGCAACCGAAACATTGATTTACTATTCAGACAGCATTATTGATGTGAGCAATATGTTCAAGCCGTACGAACTTCTTTCTGTTGCAGATATTGCAATCGGCAACATCAACGCTCCTGTTTTGTCGTTTATGTCAACAGGCAAGCCTGTGTTCCTCTACACAAAGAACACCAACAAAGCACTTTCGGAAATGGAAACGCTTGTTGATGTCAAGGAGGACATCAAGCTTCCTATATACAACAACATTGAGGATGTAATAAAACAAATTTTAAATATTGAAAACTACGATTATTCGGGTTATAATCAAACCAAGGACAAGTACCTTGCAAACTGCAACGGAAAGAGCCTTGAAAATTTGCTTAATCAATTAAAATAAATTAACAAAACAATCTTAATTTAAGGAGATATAATTATGACATACGGTGTTATTCTTGCCGGCGGTATCGGCTCAAGAATGGGCGGTGACAAGCCAAAGCAGTACCTTACCATTAAAGGCAAGCCTATCATCATTTACACTATCGAGAAGTTTTTGGTAGTGCCTGAATTTGAAAAAGTTATCGTTCTTTGCCCAAAGCAGTGGGTTGAGCACACAAAGAACCTCATTGAAAAGCATATTGCACCTGCAAAGGACAGAGTTGCTGTTATTGAGGGTGGCTCAACAAGAAACGAAACTATCATGAACGCTGTCAAGCTTATTGAAAACGAGGGCAACCTCAACGATGACACAATCATTGTTACTCACGATTCTGTTCGTCCGTTTGTTACCCACAGAATCATTGAAGAAAACATCAAGGCTGCCAAGGAATTCGGTGCTTGCGACACAGTTGTTCCTGCAACCGACACAATTGTTGAAGCTATTGACAACGCAACAATCTCAAACATTCCTGACAGAAGCAAAATGTATCAGGGTCAAACCCCTCAATCATTCAAGGCTCTCAAACTCAAGAATATGTACGAAAGCCTTACAGACGAAGAAAAAGACATTCTCACAGACGCAGCCAAAATCTTTGTTATCAAGGGTGAAAAAGTTGCTCTTGTTCAGGGTGAAACATTCAATATGAAAATAACCTACCCTTATGATTTAAGAGTTGCAAAGTCTTTGTTGGAGGACGAAACCGATGATTAATACAATCTATCGCTTGGTAGCCCCAAGACGATTTGAAATTGCATTTGAGGACATCAATATGTTTGGCGAAAATGCAATTGTAAGACCTACAAATCTTTCTATCTGCAATGCCGATATGAGATATTATCTCGGCACCCGTGACGCAAAGGTTCTTGCCGAAAAGCTCCCTATGGCACTCATCCACGAGGGTATCGGCGAAGTGCTCCACGACCCGTCGGGCAAGTTCCAAACAGGCGACCTTGTTGTTATGGTGCCTAACTGCCCTACCGAAAAGGACGAATATATTGCAGAAAACTACTTGCGTTCTTCAAAATTCTGCGGTTCTTCTATGGACGGCTTTTTGCAGGAATTTGTTGAAATTTCTCCAAACAGACTTGTAAAACTTCCGCAGGATATTGACAGAAATGTTGCGGCTTTCACCGAAATTATTTCTGTATCCGTGCACGCAATCACCCGATTTGACAAAATCGCCCACGCACGCAGAGATGTCATCGGTGTTTGGGGTGACGGCAACCTCGGCTACATCACTTCATTGTTTTTGAAATATATATTCCCTAAATCAAAAATTGCAGTGTTCGGCACAAACAGGGAAAAACTCAACGACTTTACCTTTGCAGATGAAACCCATCTTGTAAACGAAGTGCCTGACGGTTTTACTATGGACCACGCATTTGAATGTGTAGGCGGAAACGGCAGTCCTATCGCAATTGAGCAGATTATCGGACTTATCAAACCCGAATCCACTCTTTCTATTTTGGGCGTAAGCGAATATCCCGTGCCTATCAACACAAGAATGATTCTTGAAAAAGGCATCCGTATGTTCGGCACATCAAGAAGCGGCGTTGCCGACTTCAAAAAAACAGTTGATATGTATGTTAAACATCCTGAAATTATCGACTATCTCGGCAATCTTGTAAGCAGTGTAAATGTTGTGAGAACAACAACCGACATCAAAAACGCTTTTGAGAAAGACACCCAAAAATCATTTGGCAAGACCATAATGAAATGGGAAGAATAAGAAGAATAATATGATATTTTTTGTTCTCATTCTTCTGCTGTTGATTTTCAACAAAACGGAAATAAGCAAACCGGGTGAATTCAACAAAGATTATATTTCGCCCGACGGCACGCTGGCAGTCAAAGGCATATTTGTTGCACTGATTTTGCTAAGTCACGGCAAGGGATATATTGAACTCGGCGGAATTTATGACGAACCGTATATCGCCCTGCAAAGTCATCTTAACCAAATGGTTGTTGCAATGTTTCTGTTTTATTCGGGCTACGGTATGATGGAAAGCATGAAGAAAAAGCAATTTGCCTATGTCAAATCCATTGCAACAAAGCGTTTTCCAAATTTACTGCTGAACTATGATTTGGCTGTTCTCTTATTTTTCGTTTTAAGCTACATCATCGGCAGACCACAAACAGTTAAAAATCTGCTGATTTCATTTACTGCTTGGAACGGTATAGGCAATTCAAGCTGGTACATTTTTGCAATACTTGCAATGTATGTTGCAACGCTCATAGCATTTATACCAAAAAAATTCAATGAGAGCAAAGCTGTCGAATTTATTTCGCTTGTCATCTTAACAGCACTCGGAATTGCTCTTGTGATTGCGCTAAAAAAAGCCGGTAAAGAGGGTTTTTGGTACAACACAATCATCCTTTTCCCTCTCGGATTTTGGTACAGCTATTTTAAGAATACCATAGAAAAAATACTGATGAAAAACGACATCATATATTCAAGTATTCTTGCTGTTGTTGTCATTGCATATATTTTTGCATATCTTCACAGATTTGACAAACTGCTGATATACGAAATATGGGCAATGCTGTTTTGTGCGCTTACGGTTATGCTGACTATGAAAATCTCACTTCAAAATGAGATACTTAAATTTCTCGGCAAGCACATCTTCAGCATCTATATTATCCAAAGAATACCGATGATACTTCTTGACCATTACGGATTATCAGGCAGGCACAAATATGTCTTCCTCATTGTATCGTTTGCAATCACAATTGCAATGGCACTTATATTTGACTTTATAACAGGTAAAATATCAAGTGCGATTTGGAAGCCTAAAAAAACACAATAATAAAAAAAGATATGACATAAGCCACATTTAACTTATGCCATATCTTTTTATTTTGCAAAAAATTTAACCGAAAATATTGCGATACCGAGAATGACAAGGATAACGCCGGTTACACGATTGAGCGTTTTAGGCTTTGCCTTATTGGCAAACAGAGCCGCAACCTGAGCAAAAACGAGTGTGCTGATTACGCACACAACAAGTGCCAAAGTATCGGGTTTGCCGCCTATTGCGAAGTGACTGACGCATCCCGTAAGAGCGGTTACGCTCATAATAAAAACGCTTGTGCCGACTGCGGTTTTAAGTTCATATCCAAGTACCGAGGTGAGCACCAAAAGCATCATCATTCCGCCGCCGGCACCGATAAATCCGCAAATAAATCCAACCATTGCACCGCAAAGCACGGAGCGAATCGCCTTTTGCTTAGCCGTTGCTGTTTGAAACCGCTTTTTTGGTTCCGTAACCGGCTTTACAATAAATTTAACACCGAGCAAAAATGTCATAAACACGGAAAAATTGCCCATTGTTGTCCTCGGCACAATGCTTGCAACATAGCTGCCCACCATTGTAAAGCACAGAACGGACGCCATCATAATAAGTCCGTTTTTTATATCAAGGTTCTTATTTTTTCCATAAGTGTAGGCAGACACGGCACTTGCCAAAACATCGCTTGCAAGAGCAATACCTACCGCCATATACGAATCCATATCCAAAAATGTGATAAGCACCGGACTGATAACCGCAGCGGCACTCATTCCGGCAAAACCCGTACCAAGCCCTGCACCTACACCGGCGATTATACAAATCAAAATTTTAAACAGCATACAATCATCTTCCAAATAAATATAAAAGGTATTATATAGCTTAAAAACTCACCCGTCAAGGCAAAAATCAACCCCGACCGCAAAGTCGGGGTAAAGTTTACAGATTATTAAAACAAACTTAATGCTATATTAAAACAAATGACGGTGTACGATAACTTTGTGTTTTGTCACGATTAATCATCAAGTTTGTCGTACTTTTTGATTTTGCTTTTGATAATAAAAAACACTCCCCAAAAAATAGCGGATGGTAAACCATAAATTACAGCGTATGCAATAACTGCATCACTCTTATTAAGTGATCCCGAGCCATCATAGATAATAGCTGCAAATATACATTCATATATACCCGTAGCAAGCAGTGCAATTGCGATAATAAGAGTAATTTTATTAACAACTTTAAGAACTTTCAATTTTTTTGGGTTCATAAAAACACCTCATTTCGTTTTACATCACTTTGTTTTGTACTGCTTGATAGGTAAGGTTTTGAATAAATCATATCCGCCCGAAGAAAATGTATCGCTATTTCTCTTTCTGTAATCAAGCGGTGCTTTTTTGTAGGTCTCAACAAAAACATAGTATTTGTGATTACGCTTCAAGCCTTTGACAGTTGCAGAGGTTTGCTTTTTGTTTTTGATTTTAACGGTTTTTGTTCTGTTCAAAGGCGAATTTTTGTCTTTGTAATTGCCGTCATAAATTGTAATTCTATATCCGTCAAATTGACCCGATGACTTTTTCCAAGAAATTTTGTAGCCGTTTTTAATTCCCTGAACGCTTTTGATTTTTACTTTTTTAGGGAAAATGCTGAAATATCTGTTTATATACCCTGCATAATCACCCATAAAACGCACAGTAACTCTGTATCTCGAAACATTTATTCTTTCGCCGACATATTCAACGGTATAATCCACACCCTCAACAAGCAAATCGCCGTTTTCTTTGGTGCAAATTACTTTTGGCGTTTTTTGTTTGCCGTTGTAATAATAACTATCTTTACTCAAATTAACATTTGGGCAAGTAATTACTTCAACATCCTTTTTCTCGCCGCAAATCTTACATTTTTGACCTTTTTCACCGTCAAGCCAATCTGTTCCGCCGTACAAGCCTCTAACAAATTTTCCCGGCTCAACATATTCCTCATATTCGCAAATATGGTACGGTATGTACTCATCATCGGCAAAAACGGTTGTGCCAGAAAATGCACACAGCACGGTTACAAATGCCAACAAAATGCTAAATATTTTCTTCATAAAATCACCTTGTAACAAAATTTCATTCAAAAATCAATTATAAAAACAGTATGTCAATGATATATTTAAAATACAGCATAATCCGTGAACAAATATGCGCACGGATACACTATTACAATTCAACTTTGTCAAAAAATGCACATAAATGCAACCGCTTTGTCACGATTAATCATCAAGTTTGTCGTATTTTTTGATTTTGCTTTTGATAATAAAAAACACTCCCCAAAAAATAGCAGATGGTACACCATAAATTACAGCGTATGCAATAACTAAATCGCTCTTATTAAGTGATCCCGATTCATCATAGACAAAAGCTGCAAATATACACTCATATATAGCCGTAGCAAGCAGTGCAATTGCAATAATAAGAACAAGTATATCAACAACTTTAAGTACTTTCAATTTTTTTGGGTTCATAGAAACACCTCTTGGTTAATCAGCTCATATTATATAGTAACAATTTGTTCCTGCTCGTTTTCTTTGTCAATTGAAGAAAACGAATACACATCAGGTGCCAAACTCTTGCCCTTATAAGGATACTTTACACCGGTGGATGTATGAATTGCAACCTGTGATTTTTCTTTACGCGGAATTGACGGATTTGTAACATAACCATTTATTTTTTTAATACTGTTTGCAAGAGTCAACGGATTATTACCGCTAAGTTTAACGCTGCTTACAGAATTCCAAACAGTTTTTGCAAAATAGCTGCAATTTTTTGTTACACTCCACTCATTATGTGCGTTTATTGTATCTGTTACAGTAGCAACCTCCGCTCCTGTCAAGCCACAAGTGAGTCCGTAACTTGTTCCTTTTGAACCTTGATAACCTTCAAGATTATACCAAATTCCGGTATGATTTTCTCTTGTACCAAATGTTCCGACAGTTATTGAATCACCGACAGCAACCGACATATGCCCGATTTTTATAGTTGAAACTCCTACATTTTTTATGATCAAAAACGAATGACCTGAAGCTCCCGAAGAATCTTTCGAGTCATCAACCTTTGGTCGAGAAACTATCTGCATAGAAGCAGAAAAACTGATTCTTGGTGTCATTTCGCTTGCATACGCATAAGTCGCATATGAAAAAGCAAAAGCCAAAGTAAGAATAAAAGCCGTTATTCTTTTAATATAGTTTTTCATAAAACTACCTCCTTAAAATTTAATATGTTTTTTCTACATTTTTTGTAATTTCATCATCACTGCCGCCGCTACCGGAAACAGTGAACTTTACATGTGCACGATAAGTGCCTTTACTTGACAACTGAACAGAATGTGATTTTGAAAAATTTTTACTCTTAGTAGTATCTGTCCAGCTACCGTTATCAACAGTCACCCAAATTAAGCCGACTTTCTTTTGAACCTTTGTTTCAATAGTTGCACTTGTAAATTTAGTTGACAAAGCATTACATCTAACAATAACAGTTGCTTGTCCACTTGAAGAAATTGCAAAATTTACTTTTGTTTCAGCATCATTATTTTTTAAAGGCATAAAATCAGCAGCATACACACAAATCGTTGCTGTTAAAGCAATAACTAAAGTTATAAAAAAAGCTAAAAACTTTTTCATATAGCACTCCTCCTTTCTCATATATTTTTACCCCCTCGTATATATAACACTTCAGAAGCTAATTTAGGTTACAAAATTTTACAATTTTTTTGTAATATTTTCTGCGTACGCAATAAGAGTTTCTTTGTCTATTGAATCTGCACCTATATCAAACCAATAAGTGCCGTCGTTCCAAGTGATGTACAAATTTTTGCCCTCACCATAAATATAAGCCTTATTACCGTTTATAAGAGTTCGTTCAAAATAGTGCTCATTATCTATTGTGATAGAAGCGCTCATCGTATCTTGGCTAAAAACGAGTTGTTCTCCGTTTTCATTTCTCCAAAGACAAAAAACTCCATAGTCATTTCTGTCATATTGAACGATTTTGAAGCCGTCGGGTACTGTTTTTAGGGTGTATTCAGTTTTTATAGTTTCATCATCGAGCTGTGAATCTTTAGTCAAATCGATAGAAACATATCCCGGAAAAAGGGTTTCAACAAAGTCTATAATTTTTCGTCTTGAAGCAGATACCGACATCAAGCCCGAAAACATAACAATGATTGCAACCACTGCGGCAATGAGCGATTTTGAAATTTTACGGCGGGTTGAAAACTTAATCAGGTGCTCTTTTGAAACAAGTTTTGACATTTTCTTTTCAAATTTCGGTGAAAATTCAAAAGTAAAAAACGACTTGTCAAGATAGCCTGCGTATTCGATTTTTTCAGCTTCGATAAAAGCATTTACAAACAGTTCCTTATTCGTCATTTTCATTTGCCCCCAAACTTTCAATCAGCAACTTTTTGCCACGCACAAGCTGTTGCTTTACGGTTGACACCTTTCTGCCGAGAAGTTCGGCAACCCTTGACACAGGCATATCGCTAACATAATGATAAAACAGCACATCCTTGTATTTTTCGTCCAAATTTACAATAGCATTTACAACTTCGTTATAGCGTTCTTTTACATCAAGACTTGCGAAAAAATCATCATCTGAAACGACATCAAAATTTTCTATATCCACAGTCTCATATCTTTTATTTTTGCCAAGCATATTAATCGCCGTGTTTTTTGTCGCCTTGAGCACATAAGACAATGTTTGCACCGAAGCCACCTCACCTATCGAATCCATATTCTTTGCAATACCGATAAAAGCATTATGTACGGCGTCCTCGGCATCTTCATTGTTATGAAGCACCGACAAAGCGACATACATCATACGGTCACGATATTCATAATAAAGTTGTTCAAATTTTGATTTATTTTGCTCATCATCAATGAGCATCATATAAAATGCCAGCATAAATTTTACCCTTCTACTATATACAACAAAACAAAAACCAAAAACGGTTACAAAAAATACAAAATTTTTTCGGTAGCAAAAAACGGCTCTGCTTCCATTAAACAGAGCCGTAAATTATTTCTATTTTTTCTTAATCTTATTAAGGCGCTTATTGATTGTGAGAATTTGCTCTTTTGTGAACTTTCCGCCGAGCATCGAGAACGCACGCTTGAGTGCAAATCCCTTAGCAATGTCGAGCATGGTTTTGTTAATCTTGAAGCCCATCACCGACATACCGCCCGAAGATTTTTCTTTTTTCTTTTTCTCCTTTGGCTTATCGGGTGACGAAAGTGCCTTTTTGAGCATCGGAATCATACTGAGAAGCACAATTTTGCCTCTAAAGGTTGCCATAATATCGCCCAAAGTGTCGTTTACGGAAAGGTAGCCCGTAGGGGTGTCAATCTCAAACCAGTTGATAACTGCACCCTCCTCTGCCATTCTGTAAGCCTCGTTGAAAGTGTCAACCTTTTTGATAACAGCGGTGTCCTCGCACTCACCTGCTTTTGCAACAAGTGCGGTTTCGCCTGCATTTTCAACTTCAAAATGGAAGAACGGATACTTGCCCTTTGTCTGCTTGCCGACACTTTTGCCGTTTGCAAAAAGTTCAACCTCGTTTTGATTTGAATAAACGGTAACTTTTGTTACAGGCTCAACTCGGTCAACATATCTCTTTGAACAAATGTGCACCATAGGCTTGTCCGAAAGCCAAGCTTGATAAGCATAAAAACTGTCTTTTTTGTACTTGCGGTCAAAGGTCACAAGACCCTTGTGATTCATACCGTTTTCGCCGCCCTCGCTTCGTGCGTCTGCGGCAAAATCAAACATATTCCAAACATGAGTTGCCCACAAATACGGACGGTCAATAATCTGCTTGATTACCTCTTCGTGATAATACGCCTGATATTCCTCGGTGTAATCGCCCTGTTCCGGAGTTGAGGTGTGCCAATTAAGCGCCTCGCAACCGTATTCGCTTATACCGATTGCCCTGTTTGGATATTTTTTGTGGAAATCATCAAACCACGGACCGTACATTGAAACATTACCGCCGTACCAACCGAAATAATGGTTATACGACAAAATATCGGAAATGTGCACATATTCCTCATCTATGCCACACATTGTTAGTGCCGCAAGAGTAGTCGGTCGGGTTTTATCAAGTGAATGGGCAAGGTCGTTGAGCATTTTGTGATTATCAATCAAACTCTTGTCACTTGCTCCGCCCATGGTAATCTCGTTTGACAATCCCCAAGTGACGATGCACGGATGGTTATAATTTTGGCAAATAAGCTCGGTCATCTGCGTTCTTGTGTTTTCAACACCGTTTGGCATATGGCGGGAAATATACGGAATTTCCGCCCAAATTACAAGACCTTTTTCATCGCACAAATCATAGAATTCCTGTGCGTGCTGATAGTGAGCAAGGCGGATTGTGTTTGCGCCCATTTCGCAAATAAGGTCAACATCTTCCTTGTGATGCTCATAGCTGAGAGCGTTGCCGATTTGCGGTCTATCCTGATGACGGGAAACACCACGGAGCGGATATTCCCTGCCGTTGAGAATAAAGCCTTTTTGTGCGTCAACCTTGAATGAACGGACACCGAATTTTGTGCTGACCTCATCAACAGCCACTCCGTCAACAACAAGGCTTGCCTTGAGCGTGTAAAGATAAGGGTCAATTGTTCCGTTCCAAAGGCGGACATCTTCTATAACAGCCTCGGCAGTCGGATTTTTGCCGTTTGCGGTTTTTGTGCAAACAACCTCGCCGTCTGCGATAATATCAAATTGAACCTCGCCGTCTGCAAATGCCTGCATAGTGATTTTTGCATTTTTGCCGTCAACAACAGGGGTCACCATAATGCCCGGTGCACCGTAATATTCCAAATCAAAATGAGCATTTGGAACGCCGATAAGTTTTACACTGCGATAAATTCCGCCGTAAAATGTGAAATCAGCCTGCTGCGGATAAACAAAATCATTTGGCGAATTGTCTGCTTCAACAACGATTGTGTTGCTGTCCTTTATGCCGTCAAGTTTTGCCCTGAAGGTTGAATATCCGCCGTGATGAACTGCTATTTCCCTGCCGTTGAAAAGCACCTTTGCGCTTGAATTTACACCGTCAAACTGAATGTAAACTTCCTCGCCGTCAGGCATATCGGCCTTTGCAATTTCCTTTTGATAAATGCAAGTGCCGCGATAATAATCGTTTCCGCCGTCCTGACCGTCTGTGCCGTTCCAAGTGTGTGGCAAATTGACTGTTTCTGTTTTATTTTCTTTGGTAAATGACCAATTTTCATTTATTGTAATGATATTTCTCAAAATCATTCCTCCGATTTTTTATCTTTAATATTGTACAAGAAGTGCATACTGCATAAGCAAATAAGTGCGCCGATAAGCGGCAATGCACCCGTCATAGTGTAAATTTTTTCAGGTACGCCCTCTGCCTGTGAAAGTGCATCGAGTTTTTCGCTGTATCCTGTCAAATCAAGTGAAAGAGCGATGATTGAAGCACCTACGCCCTGTGCAATCTTTCTGAAAAGAGAATAGGTTGCGTAAATTGAGCCTTCCTCTCGTCTGCCTGTTTTTTCTTCTTGATAATCGATGCAATCGGCAACAAGTGCCCACATAAGAGTGAGATAGAAGCAAGTGCCGAACATCGAAACACCGATGAATGCAATCCAAACATAAGGATTGTCAAATCTTACAAAAGTTGCAATGCCTGCCGCAACGGCTGAAATTGCAAACGGATAAGTGCAAAGCTGTTTTTTTGTGAACTTTTTGAGGAGCGGTTTTGTGATAACGATACCCAAACCGATCGGAAGTCCTGCTATAATTGTTGCAATCGGGATAATTTTTGTGTTTTTGAAATAGCACATAAACACATATTGCATAGAATTTGTAACAGTCATCATCAACGCAAGGTAAGCAACAGACGAAATTGTTACGCCCATCATAGGCTTATTCTTGAAGAACGAAGCAAGAGTTTTGAAATAATTGAACTTTTGCTCGTTGTTAACAGTAGGCTCAACTCTTTCCGTTGTGAGTTTTCGAAGAAGAATGAACGATACGAAGCCGATAAGTCCCATAACGCCCACAATATAGATAAACACATTGCCTCGTGGATTTGATGTGTTTGAATCGTAAACAAGCTTCGGGAGCAAAATCATTACTGGAATTTGTGCTAACATTGCGCCGACACTTCGCCAAGTTGAAAGTGACGAACGCTCATCCGACTGCGTTGTGATTACAGACTGCATTGAGCCGTAAGGCACATTTACACTTGTATAAGCAATACTCCACACGCAGTAAAGACCGAGGCACATTGCAATTTTGAGTGCATACGGTGCATTTGGCGCATAGATGAACATAAGAATACTTGACACAAGAAGCGGCAGACTCGCCCACTTAATCCACGGCTTAAATTTGCCGTCTTTACCCGGCTTTGAAGCGTCACAAATGCCACCGATAATCGGATCGTTAATTGCATCAAAAATCTTTGCAAGCAAAATAATGACCGCAAAATGCTTTGCCTTAATGCCCATACAGGTGACATAAAACACCATAAGATAGTTGTTGATGAAAGCGAAACTCATATTACAGCCGAAATCACCGAGACCGTATCCTATTTTGTCACGCATACCGAAAGGTCTGACTTCCTTATTTTCCATAATTTACCCCTTTATTATTTTTATATAAATTTATTGTTTTTCACCCGATTTGTTAAGCAACTTATAAAACAAATATGTTATCAAATAACCGAGCAACGCACCCAGCGTATTGTTGATTAGATCATCGGTTTCGCTGACGCCGAGAGAAAAAGCATACTGCACCGTCTCTATAACAAAGCTGAACAGAAAAGCGAAAACAAAAAACATCCACGGCTTTGTCTTTTTGTTTTTATTAAAACAAGCATATACACAACCGAGCGGATAAAACATTGCAATGTTCATAACTATAACTCTAATCCACTCCTCGTATCCTGTGTCAAAATAGAGTTTTAATGAGCGAAAAGGTTCTAAAACAAGCTCTCTTGTTTCACCGCCTGCCCTGATTAAAACAGACGGATACAGTGCAATGACAACACACAACACAAAGGCAATGCCCACAATAAAATTATTTTGTTTTTTTGACTGATACAAAAATTTGTAAACCGAACAGAGAATTGACAAAACAACAAGCGACAGCAAAACAATAGTTTTATCCGTGCAGTAAATAGTGCGGATTATATCCCCCATATGTCACCTCGTTTGTCAAAAAAGGACATTGAGATACTTCAAGGTATCAACAATCTTTTTTTGGTGCTTTGCCTGTTCTTCTTTTCTTATCTTTTCCGTATTTTTAACAACTATTGACGGAGCGGATGAAAAAATCTTCAAAAATTTCTTTTGGGTATCCTTATCGAGCGAACGCCATGCCTCGACACCACCCTTAAGTGACGGAATAATATTATTTTTGACATCAAGGAGACCTTCTTGATTGATTCCCGCTATCACAACATCAAAAACTTCGTCAAGTGCCTGCTCCTGCTCATCGGTGAGATTATCCACCAAGTCGTGCAAAATGCCGTCATTAAGTTTACCGACCGGCGTAAGGTCATCAACTCGCTTTAACTTTCTGCCGTCAAACTGCCACGAATACAAATCGTGCTGAAGCGGACCGAGAACCTGGTCACTTTTAATTACGGTATAATCATAATCATGTGCGAGCATCATACCGATAAACGACGATTGCGGCACAAAGTGACGATATTTAGGGAGCATTTCGGCATATGCCTCGCTCTCAAGATACGAATAATCCCAAAAGCCCGGACCGTCATTGTTGTATACTTTTATTATTCTATCCCTAATCTCTTTTTTGCAAAACAGGGTTGCATATTGAGCAATGAAACCACCTTTTGAATGACCGCAAACTATGATGTTTCCGCTGAATCTGTTTGCCACTTTTTCAAGATATTCCGTTGCGAACATATTGGACGGAATACCTTTTTTAGTAAGAATATCAATATCCTCTTTCCAGCCGATAAGGGTATCGTCTGTACCCTTGAAAAGCACAACAACATCTCCGTTAGGGAGCAAAAATGTTGCCGCCTCAAACTGAACGGCAGGCTTTTTTTCATAAATACGAACGGCAGAAACAACTTTCATCTCGGCAAAACGCTTTTTCGGAGCCATTGCCATCATAACCTCGCTTATGTACTTTTGAAGGACTAAACCGACAGGCTCATGCTTTCTGCCTCGTAAATCAAATATCTTGTTTGCGACCTCATCATACGGCACAGGCTCGTCATCAAAGCTGTCCGAAACGACAAGGTCCAGAGGCATATAATACATATCGCAAAGAGCAACATTGTCTGCCTCGCCGAATGGAACATCGCAAAACGAGGTGTCGCCGTACTTTTCTATATAATCAATAACATTAGGCATAAAAACCACTCCATTTAATGTAAATATATATTGATTATAACAAAAAGATTACACAATTTCAATCAAAAAACTATGTAATTTGTACAAATGCTGCTTATTAACAGTAAAATCCTGCAATATTCCAAAGAAAACGACAGAAAGTGACATATATATAATGTAATATTATTATATATTATATAAAAAAGCGTATCGAAAAAATGTTTTCGACAAGCTGTAGGCTGTTGAGAAAGGTTCTGAATTTCGTTTTCTTGCGAAGGAAGATGTACGATGGTACCTCGACTGAGCAAAAAACGAAAAACGCCAAAAGTGCCGCAAACTCGATGTTTGCGGCACTTTTACAATCCCTCCGAGTGCGATAAAACGCACCCACCTCCCTTTACACAAGGGAGGCATTAAGCGGTTAGTTTATTTTATTGGCGTGGTTCTGGGGCTTTATCGACAGTCTAAAAGCGATTCGAAAATCGAATCGCTTTCAAAATTCCTATTTGATTACTTTAATCTTGGCTTAATTCTACGCTTTTCTTCCTTATGCTTCTTATCTGCTTCAAGAGCAGCTTCTGCAAGCTTTGCAGGAGAACCGCAGCACTTCTTATACTTCAAGCCGCTTCCGCATGGACATGGATCGTTTGGACCGATTTTCTTATCCTTACGGATTGTAACAGCCTTTGCAGTTTCAGGATCTTCGCCGCCTGAAGTTGTTGAAGTAACCTGTGCAACAGCCTTACGCTGAACATCTGACTTATGGATAGGCATAAGTGTAAGCATCATCTTTGCTGTGTCTTCTCTGATGAGTGATGTCATTTCATCAAACATATCATATGATTCCATACGGAAGATAACAACAGGGTCTTTTTGAGCATAAGAACGAAGGTGAATACCTTGCTTCAAGTCTTCCATAGCGTCAATGTGATCCATCCAATATGTATCAACATTTCTGAGGATAACCATTCTCTCGAAGTCTTGGAACATATCGTAGCCGAGTACTTTTTCCTTTTCTTCAAGAATCTTATGACCTCTGTCTTGGAGAAGTTCAACTGTGTCGGCAATTGTGAGTGACTCAACATCCTTGAAGTCATCATCGGTTGCAATGTTCCAATCCTTGTACTTTTCACGGAGGCCGTCAACATTCCAATCAGCCTTTGAATCGCCTGTGAAATAATTTGTAACGGTTTCTTCGATATTTGTATCAAGCATCTTGTTAACGGTTTCTGTAAGGTCAACACCGTCAAGAACCTGATCACGCTGGCTGTAGATAAGCTCTCTCTGACGGTTCATAACATCGTCGTATTGGAGAGTGTTCTTACGGATAGCAAAGTTCTTGCCCTCAACCTTTTGCTGTGATGACTCGATTGTCTTTGAGATAAGACGAGATTCGATAGGCATATTCTCATCATCAGTGAGCTTGCTCATCATCTTCTGCATTCTGTCGCCGCCGAACAAACGCATAAGGTCATCTTCAAGTGAAAGGAAGAACTGGCTTGTACCCGGATCACCCTGACGACCCGAACGACCGCGGAGCTGATTATCGATACGGCGAGCATCGTGTCTTTCTGTACCGAGAATGAACAAACCGCCTGCTTCTCTTACCTTATCTGCTTCGTCCTTGATTTCTTCCTTGAACTTAGATTCAAGCTCGATAAATGTCTTACGGGCACGAAGAATATCCTCATCATCTGTTTCACCGAAGCCTGTTGCTTCTCTGATTTGCTCATTTGTGAATTCCATCTTCTTCATTTGAGCCTTTGCAAGGAATTCTGCGTTACCGCCGAGCATAATATCGGTACCACGACCTGCCATATTTGTTGCGATTGTAACAGCACCTAACTTACCTGCCTGTGCAACAATCTCAGCTTCCTTTTCGTGGTTCTTTGCGTTGAGCACCTTATGCTCAATGCCCTCTTTCTTCAAGAGTTTTGAAAGTTCCTCTGACTTTTCAATGCTGATTGTACCTACAAGAACAGGCTGTCCTTTTGCGTGGCATTCTTCAATCTGCTTAATTACATTGTAGTACTTGCCCTTTTCTGTTTGGAAAATAACATCAGGCTTGTCCACACGGATAACAGGCTTGTTTGTTGGAATTTCAACTACATCAAGCTTGTAAATTTCGTCAAATTCGTTTGCTTCTGTTGAAGCTGTACCTGTCATACCGGAAAGCTTCTTGTACAAACGGAAGTAGTTTTGGAATGTGATAGTTGCAAGAGTCTTGCTCTCGTGTTCAACCTTTACGCCTTCCTTAGCTTCAAGAGCTTGGTGAAGACCTTCGTTATATCTACGGCCCTCCATAATACGACCTGTAAATTCATCAACGATTTTAACCTGACCGTCTTTAACTACATAGTCGATATCTCTTGTCATAACACCGTGAGCCTTAATAGCCTGATCGATGTGGTGACGGAGAGTTGTATGTTCAATATCCATAAGGTTATCAACCTTAAAGAATGCTTCAGCCTTTTCAACACCGCTCTTGAGAAGTGTTGCTGTCTTTGCCTTTTCGTCTACTACATAGTCGCCCTCATAAGCGTCTTCTGTATCCTGCTTGTCATCGGTTTTTGCAACCTTTGTCATTGTAAGAGTGTTGGCAAAAATATCTGCCTGACGGTAAAGGTCTGTTGAAGCGTCACCCTTACCGGAAATAATAAGAGGAGTACGAGCCTCATCGATAAGAATTGAGTCAACCTCATCGACAATAGCAAATGAATGACCTCTCTGAACCTTACGCTCTTTGTAAGGAACCATATTATCACGAAGATAGTCAAAGCCCATCTCGTTGTTTGTACCGTAAGTAATATCGGCATTGTAAGCCTCTTGACGCTCTGCGTCGCTCTTTTCATGAACGATAAGACCTACGCTCAAGCCGAGGAAACGGTAAATTTTACCCATCCATTCGGAGTCACGCTTTGCAAGATAGTCATTAACTGTTACGATATGTACGCCCTCACCCGAAAGTGCGTTAAGGTAAGCCGGAAGTGTAGCAACAAGAGTCTTACCTTCACCGGTCTTCATTTCGGCAATTCTGCCTTGGTGAAGAACGATACCGCCGATAAGCTGTACATCAAAGTGACGCATACCGAGAACACGGGAACTTGCCTCACGGCAAACAGCGAATGCGTCAGGAAGAATATCGTCAAGTGTTTCTCCGTTTGCAAGTCTTTCTTTAAGAACAGGAGTTTGTGCTGCAAGCTCCTTATCATCCATGCTTTGGTATTTATCTTCCAAATCATTGATTTTGTCAACTATCTTGCGGAGTTTTTTAACCTCGTGCTTTGAGTAATCTCCGAAAATAGCTGTTACAAATTTGTTAGCCATTTATTTCACCTCAAAATTAGGAATTAAAATTTTGCATTTGCATACTTCGATATGATAACATATTGACAGCTGATTGTCAAATAGTATTTTTATTTTTATATTTTAATTATTATATAAGTTTTTTATAGAAGCAAGAGCACCGCCGGACACGGCATTTTCTGCGTCCTCGTCAAATGACAAAACAAGATTTTTTTTGCCCGTTACAACCTTGAGCGTTACAGAAACTTCCGTTTCATCCGAAACATCATTCATAGAACTTACAAGGTTTCCGAGCGACAAATTCAAAAAGTCCTCGTCATCAAGTTTTCCCACCAACTGAAGAGGCGTATATTCCGCCTTTAAATTTGAAGCAAAATCATAGGCAACCGAACTGAAATCCTTGTTTTTAACGGTAACATTAACCGTTTTGCTTTCCACATCAACGGAATCAACCGTAATTGAAAGATTGCCGAATATCGCCTTGCCCAAATCAACAAATTGTTGGTGTTTATCGGCATATTTCATAATATAGTTAAGAGTTGACGAGTCTACATATTTTTTAAGCTTTTTTGTGTCAAATTCTTTCAGTGCCGTTTCAACCGTTGAAACGGTATCGGTTATGTTTTCCTCGGTCATCTCTGTTTTTGCACACGACGAAAACGAAAAAGCCAAAGCAACGACCAAAATTACACTTATCAAAATTTTAGGAATATTTTTCATAATTGCACCTCAATAATAGAATATATGATATTTTAACACACAAACAGAGATTTGTATATATTCTGTCTCTTATACACATCTGACGCTGCCGACGATCTACTCTGTGTAG
>ERZ1026864.479-NODE-479-length-23149-cov-10.528059_pt1 | contig 23149 bp, 20 predicted proteins | sample MGYA00380162_ERZ1026864 | MGnify/ENA primary metagenome ERZ1026864 (study PRJEB33269, sample SAMEA4719798) | human gut metagenome | biome: human-associated habitat; feature: organic feature; material: feces | place: Cameroon | collected 2013-10 ... | reverse complement strand
TATCGGTCTCGCACTCCTGGGCGTGGAACTGGCGGCCATAGGTGGCGTGGTTCTCATATTTACCGCGGCAGACCACGCTCTCGCCCGCATGGAGCTCGCCCACGATCCCGCACACCACGGTCACCGTGCCGCCGCCGGAAATTTCAAACACCGTGTAGCCGTTGTCCGGGTTCTCGTAGATAATGTCCTCCACCGTTCCCTCGATCTGTTCCAGCTCCATGCTCCTCACCCCCTTGTGACATAATTATTTATAGTATAATCGTTTTGGTGTTATTTGTAAAGGAATTGGGCAGGCCCTGCTCTATACAACCCCTCAGCCCTCGCTAACGCCAAGGCCTCGCCTACTCGGAGAGGTTGGACGGAGGAGAGTGCAACAAAAGAACCGCCCTTCTGCGGTTTCGCAAAAGAGCGGCTCAATTTTTACAAGTTTGCGTGCGGTCTTGCTTTTTCCCGTTTCAGCTTCCGGAACACAACGATATATGCAGGGATCAGGAAGAAGCAGGCAAAGAACCAGGCCACCGGGTTTGCAATGCAGGCGGCAAAATAGCCCCACAGCGGCACGAACAGGAAGCCCACCATAGCACGGGCGATCATCTCTGCCACACCGGCAAACATGGCCAGGCTGGAATAACCCAGACCCTGAATGGTGTAGCGGTAAATGATAAGGACCGCCAGCGGGATATAAAACACGCTGTTCCAGAAGATGAAGCTCTGGGCGTTGGCCATGATCTCGGTCTGGCTGCTCTCAAGGAACAGGCCGATCAATGCCTTATCCAGCACGCGCAGAATCAGGAAGGATGCCACACTGTACACACAGCCGATGCCCAGGGCGGTATTCACACCCTTGTTCACACGGTTCAGGTCGTGGGCACCCATGTTCTGGCTGGCGTAGGTGGTCATGGCCGTGCCAATGCTCTCCAGCGGGACGGACAGGAACTGTGCCGCCTTGCCGCCTGCAGTCTGTGCTGCCACGATGTCACTGCCCAGACCATTGACTGCACCCTGCAGCACAACGGAACCGATGGCCGTGATGCTGCACTGCAGACCCATGGGGATGCCCATGCCGCACAGCTTGACACAGTGCTGTCTGCTCAGGCGGCTTTCTTCTTTGTTCCAGCGCAGCTCATTATAATGCTTGAGGATGTACCACAGGCTGCCCAGACCGGCCACTGCCTGGCTGAACACGGTGGCGAACGCCGCACCGAACGCGCCCATCTTGAAGACGATGATACAGAGCAGGTCCAGCCCGATGTTCAGAAAACTTGCCACCAGCAGGAAGTACAGGGGCCGCTTGCTGTCGCCCAGAGCGCGCATCAGGGCGCTGGTCATGTTGTACAGCAGAGTGAAGGGGATGCCGATAAAGATGGTGCGGATGTAGATGTCCGCCAGATCAATGATGTTGTCCGGGGTATTGGTCCAGACCAGAATGGAACGGGTCATGGCCACCGTGACCACGGTAAGCACTGCGGCAAAAAAGACACTCAGCCAGACGGCGTTGGCGGTGTAGCGGCGCATCTCCACATAGTCTTTTGCCCCGAATGTCCACGAGATGGGGATGGAGAAGCCGCAGGCAATGCCATTGACAAAGCCCAGCACCAGATAGTTCAGACCGCCCACACTGCCGACTGCCGCCAGGGCTTCCACGCCCACAAAGCGGCCCACGATGATGGTATCCGCCAGATTATAGAACTGCTGGAACAGGCTGCCCAGCATCAGCGGCACCGCAAAGGCAAGGATCAGCTTGAGCGGGCTGCCCTGCGTCATATCTTTCGTCATACGCACGTTCCTCCTTGGGAAAGCATCACAGACCTTATCACACGAATTTTTTCCGACAAAAACGCCCTGCCGCGCAATGGGCAGGACGTTTTTGTTCATGTGGGTATTATATCAGGTTGCGATGAATTTTCAAGAGGTTTTTTCAAATTTTTCAGTGCTTCCCAGCCAGATGCTTCAGCAGCTGGAACAGCGTGCTCCAGAACCCCGTTCCGGCATTGCCCGAAGGCGGGGTCTCCTCATCCGGAATGCTCAGCGGCGTATCATCCTCCGAGATAGCCGCAGCAGACACGCCATATTCTGCCTGAGATGCTCCCTCGTCCGAAGGGGAAACCACCTGAACCACTGCCGCACTTTCGGTTTTCGCAGTCTCTGCGCCGCTGGCAGCCAGTGCAGGCAGACCCGCCGTAAGGACAACCCCTGCGATCAGTGCTGATGCAACACCACGTTGGAATGCATATTTCAACTTCATTTTTTGTTAAGCCTCCTCCAATTGGGAATGGGTCTGATTTGTGTTTCAATTATAGCACAAAATCCAAAATGATTATCACTGATTTTTGCACAAAACGTTGTTTTTTCACTGATATGAAAAAGTTTCAGATTTCTGTTCACAAAATGCAATGTAGTTATGCAGTCCAAACCTGCTCTGTACAGCAAAACCGCCCCGGCGCGCATCTCTGCACTCTGGGGCGGTTCGGGTCATTCCACATTTTGGACGATTTTCTCAAACGCCTGTTGCAGCGGCGCTTCGATTCCCTGCGCCGCATAAATCGTTGCGATCATCAACTCGTCCGGATCTACCGCAGTGAAATCCAAATCATACCCCGCATTTTCTGCTAACTGTGACAAAAAGACGCGCTGTGTCCGCCCATTGCCCTCCCGAAATGGGTGCAGCTCGTTGGATCGTTGATAAAGATCCACCAATGCAGCGATAAAATCATTTCTTGCAAGCCCACAAAGAAAATTATTCTGTGCAAGACGCTTAAAGATCGCCGCACTCACCCGTGGGATTTCCTCCACCGGGCAGAACTGCGTTCCTTTTTTGGACAGGTTGACCATCCGTACCTGTCCCGCCCAATCATACAACTCACCGAATAAATGTCGATGGATTGCTTTATAGTGCTCAAAATCAAATGCTGCACATCCAGGATTCTCTGCCCATTGTATCATTTTGGCCGTTACCAGAACCGATTCTACTGCATTCAACTCTCTTTGCGTGTGCAGATCAAATTTATTGACCAGGACTGTCGTTCCCGGATAGCAGCCGTCCTGAGCCGCTTCGATGGTATAAGGCATTCGTCACCTCCGGGACAGCTCCTGCTTTTTCTGACGTTTCAATGCTTCTCTTACAAGGGTTGCAGTGTCGATTTTTCCATCCAGATAGCGCAGGCAGTCTCTCTTTTCCTGTTCTGAGATCATCAGCCCCTCCATCCGGGCCGATGCCACTGCGTTTGCAAGTGCTCGTTTCCGTGCTGCTGTCATTTTTCCGCCCCCCCCTGTTTGTATCAGTATACCAAAAGACACCCATAGAGTGCAAGAGATAAAACCGCCCCGGAGCGCGTTTCTGCACTCCGGGGCGGGGCGGGTCATTCTGAATAGTGTGCAAGGAACTGTCTGGTACGCTCCTCCCGGGGGTGGTCGATGAGCTGTTTGGCCGGGCCCTCCTCCACGACCACGCCGCCATCCATGAACAGGATGCGGTCGGCCACATCGCGGGCAAAGTGCATCTCATGGGTGACAATGATCATCGTGGTCTTGCGGTCGGCAAGATCACGCAGGACCTTCAGCACCTCGCCGGTCAGCTCCGGGTCAAGGGCGCTGGTGGGCTCATCAAAGCAGAGGATATCCGGGTGAAGCGCCAGCGCGCGGGCAATGGCCACACGCTGCTGCTGGCCGCCGGAGAGCTGATGCGGGTAGTGGCCGGCCCGCTCCGAAAGGCCCATCTGCGCCAGCAGTTCTCTCGCCTGCTGTTCCAGCTCCGCGTGGATTGCCTTTTTGTTTGCCTGATATTCCGGACGTTCCTTTGCCAGCAGTTCTCCTGCCAGCATCACGTTCTGTAAGGCCGTGTACTGCGGGAACAGGTTGAAGTTCTGGAACACCAGACCAAAATGGAGCCGCTTTTTGCGGATCTCGCTTTCCTTCTGGGTGGCAGGGTCGGCGGCATCCCACATGGTCTCGCCGTTCACCTTGATCACACCCGTGTCAGGCCGTTCCAGAAAGTTCAGGCAGCGCAGCAGAGTTGTTTTGCCGGAACCGGACGAGCCGATGATCGCCAGCGCTTCACCCTGTTCCAGATCCAGGGAGATGTCCTTCAACACATGGGTCTCGCCAAAATTTTTCCCGATACCGGAAGCTTCGAGCAACGCCATAATCTATCTGCCTCCTTAGCAGCGGAAATAATCGAGCTTTTTTTCAGCCCAGTTGAACAGGATGGTCAGTGCGCCCACAAACACCAGGAAGAAGAGCGCGGTGGAGAACAGCGGCCAGATCAGGCCCTTTGCGCTATACTCCTTGGCCATCATAATGATTTCCTTGTTGGCAATGGTGTTTGCCAGCGAGGTATCCTTGACCAGCGTGATGATCTCGTTGCCCATGGGGGGCAGGATGCGCTTAACGACCTGAAGCAAGGTCACCTTGAAAAAGATCTGTGTTTTGGTCATGCCAAGCACCTGCCCGGCCTCAGTCTGCCCCTTGGGCACTGCTTCAATGCCGCCGCGGTAGATCTCAGAAAAATAGCAGGCATAGTTGATGGCAAAAGCCACCACCGCCGCCACCATCCGTCCGCCGGAGCCGGAGGGCCATGGGTTGTTCATGCCCAGCAGGCCGGGGCCCAGATAGATCACAATGATCTGCAGCATCAGCGGGGTGCCGCGGATGATCCAGACAAAGGTCTTGACCAGCCCGGCCAGCGGCTTGCAGCGGCTCATGGAGCCAAACGAGACCACCAGCCCCAGCGGCAGTGCAAACAGCAGTGTCAGGGCAAAGAGTTCACAGTTGAGCAGGAACGCGCCGGACAGGCGCATAAGAATCACAGACACAAAAACACACCTTTTTTATTCAGAATCCATATTCCCCTTCCATCACAGCCGGTGAAAGTTCCCTCTGCTCGGGAGCCTTTCACGCATCGGCAACAAAAAGCCTCCCTCACCGAGGGAGGTTGCATCGCATAGCGATGACGGAAGGAGTTTTTCAACAAATTCAGTCAGCCAGTGCCAGATCGTACTTATCGGCCAGTGCCTGCATGGTGCCATCGGCCTTCAGTGCATCAAAGGCCTCATCCACAGCGGCGGCAGCATCACTGCCCTTGCGGAATGCCACGCCGTACTCCTCGGCGTTCAGCTCGTCCACGATCTTCAGGTCGGCATAGTCAGTGCCCTCACCGATCATGGCGTTGGCCAGGGTCAGGTCAAGTACAGCGGCATCGGCAGTGCCTGCGGCAACTTCCATCAGGCAATCGGTCTGAACGCTCTTGGAAACGTAATCGGCCTGTGCCAGGTTCTCGTCTCCCTCAATGGCGGCCTCACCGGCGGAACCAGCCTCGGCGACCACGGTCTTACCCACCAGGTCAGCGGTAGAGGTATAATCGGTGCCATCTTTCACAACGACCACCTGTGCATTCTTTGCATAAGCCTTGGTGGTAGCGGTGTTCTGCATGATGTCATCGGTCAGGGTCATACCGTTCCAGATGCAGTCGATGCTCTTGGCATCCAGCTCCACGACCTTGGTATCCCAGTTGATCTCCACAAACTCCGGCTCCACGCCCAGCTTTTCGCAGACAGCAGTGGCCAGCTCGGTATCAAAACCGGTGAAGTTGCCATCGGCATCGGTGTAGTTCATGGGCTCGTAAACAGTGTAGCCAATGACCAGCTTGCCCTTGCCCCTGATGTAATCCAGGTCGCTGCCTGCAGACTGGGATGCGGCAGCACTGCCGGAAGCAGAGGCCGAAGCAGATGCGGCAGTGGAAGTGGAAGCGGCACCGCCGCAGGCGGCAAGGCTCAGTGCCATGGCACCGGCCAGGAATGCGGATACAAGACGTTTCATATACGGTTCCTCCCTCAGTGGCAAGCAGCTTCGTTTTATTGCTTTACCATGCTAAATTGCTAAACTGTGGTTATAGAATAGCGCGTTTTCTGCCATTTGGCAAGGGGGAAAACTGATTTTTCGCAGTTTGCTCAAATCTTTACTGCTTTACCACGGCAAAGCGGTCATTTTGACAAAACAAAAACGCCGCGTCGGCAGCTGCCAGACGCGGCGAGAGGGTTTCTCTCTGAAAACGTAGCGGAATGCCACCGCCCCCCTATCCGGGAGAGCCGGTGCGCGATTGCGAGACCGAAAAGGGTTTCCTCCTCAGCTCAGGGCATCCAGCGCCGCCTTTTGCAGATCGGTGATGTCAATGGTACACAGAGCCTTCAGGTCTGCATCGTCGCCGGAAAGCCCAGCGATCTCGGTGCGGGTCTTGCCCTTGAGGGCATCACAGAAGCCCTCGCTGTGCTCATACCACTCCTTGCCCAGCGCCGATGCGCCGCGCATCCCATAGTCCTCGCCCAGCTCCAGCTTGGTCTTGACGAGGTCCGGGGCTGTCACACCGCCGTCCGACACCACCGTCAGGGCCGGCTCAGCCATATCTGCAATGGCGCTGGTCACACGGCGGTCCGCATCGGTGGTCAGTGCCACGATGCTCACATCCACCTGCGCATTCACATCCTTGTCATCGGTGGCGGTGATGTCCGAAGTCCCGTTCACCGCTTCGATGCCCAGCGCGGCCCTGTCGCCCTTGGCGGCACCCAGTGCCCTGGCATTGGCGCAGGCCCGGGTCACGGCATCCCGGTAGCGATCCACAGCAATGGTGCAACCGCTCAGCAGGTCGGCATCCGTGGGCTTGCCATCCTTATCCACTTTGAGCATGGAGACCTGTTCCGGGGTCATGCCGATCAGGTAACTGGCAAAGGCATCCACATGTTCCGCCCATCCCTTTTTCAGGGAAGAGACCTCGGCCAGCGGGTAATCGTCCCCCTTCTGCCGCTTGGTGCGCCAGTCGGTGGGCAGGGTCACATGGCCGGTGCTGTCCGCCGAAACAGACACTTCCAGCTCGTCCAGCAGAACACTCTCCAGTTTGCCCTCGCCATCCAGCAGGACAGCGGCCGCTGCCAGTTCAATTTTCCCTGCCCTGTCCTGATCGGTGGCCTCTGTCACCACACCCAGACCGGTTTTCCATGCCGCTGTCTGGGTCTGTGCGGAGGATGTGCCGCTGCTTCCGCTCATGCTGCCAGAGCTGCCCGACCCGGCGTTCGTTTTGCCGCAGGCGGTCAGCAGCAGCGCCGCCGCCATGGCACAGCTCCAAAGAGCCCGATGGTTCTGATTCATAGATACGCTCCCTTTCCACACGGCCCGTTGGGCCTTTGCTCCATAGTATGTCCAGAAGAGCGTAAGATTACGCAGCCGACGGGAGTTTTCCAAAGCAAGTGTCCGCTGGGGTGGGACCCTGTTGCCGCAGGCAATAGGGCGGGCGATGGAATGGCCCGTTTCACTTGCGTGGAAAAGCTCCCCGCGTGCTGCGCGCAGCCGTTCACATCAACGGGCTCAGCAGCCGCAGCACGCTGTCCAGTGCTGTGCCCGGCAGATTGGTGCGGCAGTCGGACCGCATGATTTCCCGGCACTGCGGCAGGGTGCGCTCCACATCCTTCCGCAGAGCGGCGATCTGGCTGTTATGGAAGAGCAGTGTTCCGCACTCAAAATGGAGAAACAGGCTCCGATAATCCATATTGATGCTGCCCACCACGGCCACGCGGTCATCGCTGACATAGCACTTGGCGTGGAGGAAACCGGGCGTGAATTCATAAATGCGCACGCCCGCCCTGAGCAGAGGCAGATAGTAGGAACGGCTGAGCCGGAACACCAGCTTCTTATCCGGGATCCCAGGCAGGATGAGCCGCACGTCCACCCCGCGCTTGGCCGCACTTTTCAGAGCATCCAGCATCTCCTCGCCCACGGCCAGGTAGGGCGTATAGATATAAACATATCTCTGGGCCTGAGAGAGGATGTCCAGATAGACCGTCTCGGCCAGCGGTTCCTCGTCCAGCGGGCTGTCCGCGTAGGGCTGCACCACGCCATCCTGCACTGCGGGCAGGCGGGTGGGCGCAAAGGCGGTGTAATCGGTCTCCTGCGGGCGGAAGGCGTTCCATACATTGAGGAACATCACGGTAAAGTTCCAGACAGCGGCTCCCTCCAGCCGGATGGCCGCATCCTTCCAGTAGCCAAAGCGCTGCTCGGCATTGATATACTCATCCGCCAGATTCACGCCGCCGGTGTAGGCCACATTGCCGTCAACCACCACGATCTTGCGGTGATCGCGGTGGTTCATCACCAGCGAGACCAGCGGCACCACCGGGTTGAAAGGGATGCAGCGGATATGCGCCTTCTCCATGCGGATGACAAAATCACTGGGCAGGCCCAGCAGGCTGCCAAAATCATCGTAGATCAGCCGCACATCCACGCCCTGAGCGGCCTTGCGGCGGAGGATTTGCTCCACACCGTCCCACATTTTGCCGGAACGGAGGATAAAAAATTCCAGAAAGATAAACTTTTCCGCCTTGTCCAGATCCGCCAGCAGCTGGGGATACATCTCCTCCCCGCAGGAAAAGTAGTGAGCAGCGGTATCCCTCCAGGCCGGATACGGCCCGAACTTTGCCACATAGCGGCTCAGGTTCCGGCTGGAGATATCCAGCGCATCGGTCTGGCCCTCGGGCTGGGCAAGCTCGGTCTGATGGGCCTGTTCCACCTTCTGCATCCGCTCCCGCAGATGCTTGGCGGGGGCCTTGTTGCCAAAAGCCAGATAAAGCGCGCCGCCCAGCAGGGGCAAAAGGCCGATCAGAACGATCCAGCCGATCTTATAAGCGCTGTTTTCATCCTTACGCACCAGATACAGCACGATCAGGATGCTCAACGCCTTCAGGGCACCGTTCAGCCAGACCCGCCCCGCCGTGAACGACCAGAACGCCCAGAGCAGCCAGAGCACCTGTAAAGCCACCAGCACCACTGTGATCGTGACACGGTTGAAGATGCGGTTGAAAAACTTGACGATGGGCAATCTGAACATGTGGTATCCCTCCCCTGCCGCCCACGGCGATTTTTGATGCTGTTAGTATAGCGCAGAGCGGAGGATTTTGCAAACAAAAAAACGCCCACAACGGCTTTCTCCGCTATGAGCGCCTATTCAATCGTGGCAGAATTTTTCCGAGGGTTGTCCGCTTATGCTTCCGCGTCCTCATAACCAACCAGCAGGCCGCCCAGCTCTGCATAATAGCTGCACAGACCGCCGCATTCGCTGATGTCCACCTTTGCTCCATCAAACACAGCCTTTACCATGTGCTTCAGGCGCTCGGCGGCGGCGGGATTGCCGCAGTGAGAGATATGGAGCCTGCCGTTGGTGTAGCCGTGCTCCTTGAGTTCCAGCACGATGCGTTCCAGCGCACCATGCTCGCCACGGGTCTTGCAGAGAACATCCAGCTCTCCGGCCTCACTTGCCTGTCCGATGACCCGGATGCCCAGCATCCGCGCCACAGCAGCAACAGCAGGCTTCACGCGGCCATTGCGGGCCAGATTGGCCAGCGACTCCAGCGAGAAGAGCAGATGGGTGTGCTTGTGGTAGCGGAGCATCTCTTCACAGATCTCGTCAAACTCCCTGCCCTCAGCCAGCAGATCCCGCAAATGCTCGGCCAGCAGGCGCTGCTCCGGACCGGTGGAAAGGCTGTCCAGCACAAACACCCGCTTGCCGGGGTTCTCCTGCTGGTACTCCTCGGCGGCCAGCTGGGCGGCATTGTAGCTGCCGGACAGAGTGCCCGTGATGGTGATGGCATACACCTCGTCGGCTCCCTCGTAGGCGGCCAGCCAGTCGCTGACGTTGGGGCAGGAGGTCGAGGTCTTGCCCTTATAGGTACGCAGGGTCTGGGCCATGCCCAAGGCATCCATTGTGCCGTTGTCCAGATATTCGGCATCGTCGGTGATGATCTTCAGGGGAACGCATTCAAAATCCACGCCCTGCAAGGTGTACAGGCTGGCGGAGGAATCCACAACGATCTTGGTGTTCATAAGCATTTATCTCCATTCCGGCGGCAGAGGATGCCGCAGTTTTCCTGTTGTTTGAATCACTATATCAGTTTTTCAAAAACCTGTCAACTGTTTTCTTGAATTATTTCAAAAGTTTTTAATTTCCTGTTGACCACATTTCCAAAACATGGTATACTGTCCGCATGAAATTAGAATCAAACCGCCGCGTTGCGGCCTGCGCCGCAGGGTTTGCCCTGCCCCGGTATGCAGAACTCCCCACCGTAGGGCTTTATCTGGATCAGAGTGTACAGTTTGTCAACGGGTGTTTCCGCACATTTCAGGGGGTGGAGCTCACCGCTTCCATGGTGAGCAACTACGTTAAGAAAGGAATCATCAGCCACCCCATCAAAAAGAAGTATACCCGGGATCAGCTGGCCTGCCTGATCTACATCGTAGTTTCTAAAAACGTCCTGTCCATGGAAAATATCGACGGCCTGTTCAAGATGCAGCAGGCGCATTATACCTCCGCGCAGGCGTATGATACCTTTTGCGATGAGCTGGAGAATTACCTGCCCTATGTGTTCGGCCTGACCAAAAGCTTTTCCGAGCTGGAGCCGGATGTTGATGATGCACGCAAGCTCCTGCGCAGCACCATCATCTCGGCTGTGAACAAGATCTATCTGGATTGCGTTTTCACCGACCTGCGGCAGGAGCAGGCCCTCTGGCCCGATATCCTGCCGGATCTGGCATAATAACAAAAATAGCCCTCTCCGTCATGCTTTGCAAAGCAATGATGGAGAGGGCTATTTTTTCTTAAAATGTAAGCGTGGGGCTGATCTCATTGCGGCGCTGGGCCTGCACGATGCAGTCCTTTTCCGGCACGACACCTGCCGCGCCCAGGGTGTTGAACATGGTCTGCAAAGCAAGCGCCGGGGTGTTGTTCTCCTGCGAGAGATGGCAGAGGGCAAACTTCTTGCATCCCTCCTGGATCAGCTCCAGCAGCTTTGCCGAGCACTCATCGTTGGAGAGGTGGCCCCGGTTGGACTCGATGCGGGAGCGCAGGTAGTAAGGATACCGCCCGCTGCGGAGCATGTGGAGGTCGTAGTTGCTTTCCAATGCCACCAGGTCACAGCCGCTCAGGGCCTGATGCACCGGCGGGGTCAGGACACCCAGGTCGGTGGCAATGGTCATGGTCTTGTTGTCCGGGGTGTGGATGCGGTAACCCACGCAGGGCACATCGTGGCTGGTGGGGAACATCGTCACGCCGAAATCTCCCACATCCTCTTCTCCGCCGGACAGGGTGCGCAGCTCACAGCTGGCGGGCACGATGCCGTTTGCATCCAGAAAATCCAGCGTATCATCTGCACCGTATACCGGCAGCGGATTCTTTTTGAGGAAGGTAGCCAGCCCCTTGACGTGGTCAGAGTGCTCATGGGTGACCAGAATGCCCGCACAATCGCTGATGTTCAGGCCCAGCTCCTTGAGTGCCGCCGAGGTAGTGCGCACACCCTTTCCCATATCAATGATGATGTACTTTTCCCCCGTGCGCACCACGCTGCAGTTGCCGGAGGAGCCAGAGTATAACGAGATGAATTCAGACATTTCAAACCTCAAGAAACGAACCTCTCCGTCATTGCTTCACAAAAGCTCCCTGTCAGGAAAACTTCTGCAAAACAGACTGAGAGGTTCTGAATGATCACATTGCTGATTCCAGTGCGGCAGGCATCCGCTCCACCTTGCTGATCTCAGCGCCCAGGCCGCGCAGCTTTTCCACGATGTTCTCGTAGCCGCGCTCAATGTGGCCGATCTCCTCGATCTCGCTGGTGCCGTCTGCCATCAGGGCAGCCACGACCATGGCCGCACCGGCACGCAGGTCAGAAGCGCGCAGGGGGGCGGGGTTCAGCTTGTCCACACCCTCAAACACGGCCACCTGACCGTCCACTTGCACCATTGCGCCCATCTTGCGCAGCTCGTCCACATAGCGGAAGCGGTTGTCCCACACGCTCTCGGTGATGGTGGAGGTGCCCTTTGCCACGCTGAGCAGCACACCCATCAGGGGCTGCATATCGGTGGGGAAGCCCGGGTGGGGCATGGTATTGATCTTCAGCGGCAGGATATCGCCCTTGCGGGAGACGCGGACGGAATCATCGAATTCCTCCACATCCACACCGGCACGGCGGAGCTTTGCCGTGATGGGTTCCAGATGCTTGGGAGTGACATTTTTGATCAGAACGTCGCCGCCGGTGGCAGCAGCGGCAACCATGTAGCTGCCCGCCTCGATCTGGTCAGGGATGATGCTGTAAGTGCAGCCGTGCATCTTTTCCACGCCACGCACCTTGATCACATCGGTGCCGGCACCGCGCACATCCGCGCCGCACATATTCAGGAAGTTTGCCAGATCAACGACATGGGGCTCCTTGGCGCAGTTTTCCAGAATGGTCTGGCCCTGTGCCATCACAGCGGAGAGCATACCGTTCATGGTAGCGCCCACGCTGACCTTATCAAAGAAGATATGGGCACCGTTCAGTTCCTTGGCACGCACGGTGATCATGCCGTAGTCCACGCTGTCCTCTGCACCCAGTGCGCTGAACACCTTGAGGTGCTGGTCGATGGGGCGGGGGCCCAGATTGCAGCCGCCGGGCATGGCCACCTGTGCCTTGCCAAAGCGGGAGAGCAGTGCACCCAGGAAGTAGTAGCTGGCACGCATCTGGCGGGACAGATCGTCCGGGACATTGGTGCTGTTCAGGTGGGTGGTGTCGATCTCGTAGGTATTGCGGTTCAGCATCTTGATGCTGGCACCCAGGGTGCTCAGGATCTTCAGGCTGACTGCCACATCACTGATGTCCGGCAGGTTTTCGATCACACAGACATCTGCCGCCAGAATGGTGGCAGGCAGAATGCCCACAGCCGCATTTTTTGCACCGGAAATGGTAACTTCGCCATGCAGGGGCTTGCCGCCCGTAATAACAAACTTTTCCAATTTTATAATCTCCTTGTCGCAGGCCCGCCAGCGGCAGGGCCACTCAGGGTTCTTGCTTGATCTCTCCGCGCACCGCTGGGTACACACCCTCACGATACAACTATCTTATTATACACAACTTCGGGCAAAAAGCAAAGCCCCCTTTTCCCTTGCCCGATTATTTTCTGTTTTGCCCAGAATCTGCAGAGATATTCTATATTTTTGTTTCTTATTTCAAAAATTTTACAATCAGCGCCCCTTACCAGACGCAATCCTCGCTGCAGGTCTCCTTGATCCAGCCCAGCTGATAGGCCTTGACCAGCTGTTTCAGATCGTGTACCCGCTCCCGCAGGTTCTCTCCCTCGTCCGTCTCTTCCACCAGAATGCGGTGGTTCTCCATTTCCAGAATGTTCTTCTGCGACACGATGTCGATGTTTTCGTTCACGGCTTTTTCGGCACTGACAAAGGGCTGATGGGTCCGCAGGGACATGGTGCGGCTGGAGTACACCAGCGTGTACCCTGCAATGCCGGTCTTTTCATGGTAGGCGCGGCAGAACCCGCCGTCAATAACGACCAGACGGCCCCCGCCCTTGATGGGGCTCTCGCCGCTCTTCTCCCGCACCGGCACATGGCCGTTGACGATGTGGCTGGTGCCGGGCAGGCCGAATTCCGCCAGGATACGGCGGCAGGCGGCCTCTTCATTGTACCATGTATAATAGGGGTCCTTGACTTCCTCGTGGGTGGCGGGGTCGGCAATATACAGCCGCTCAAAGGTGGTCATGGCGCTGCGGCCGAACAACGGCGACAGCTTGCCGCACCACAGATACCACAAAAAGTCCTGACCGCTCCGCCGGGCCGCGCTGCCCTCGGGGGCAAAGTAGCCGCGGCGTGCCCGCTCGTCACAGTAGTCCATCAAGCCGCGGCCCGAGTAGTTGTGTCCCTCGAACCGCTCCACGGCAAAGCTGCCGTTTTTGGTCATGGGCACCACGCCGTGGTAGAGCAGGTTGCCGTTCTCGATGTGGTAAACGCTGCCCTTGGCGTACAAAAATTCCACATGCTGCTGCAAACGCTCGCTCTGCCGGAAGGATTCCACCAGCTTGCGGAGCACCAGCCGCTCATCATCATTCAGGGCGGCGGGGTCTGCCGGGTCTACGGTGGGGAAGCTGGTGTCCCGCAGGGGGTATGCCTGCCCGTTCAGGGTCACTGTCCCCTTTTCCCAATCGATGTGCCGCAGGAAATCCCGACCCTGCATCTTGAAATCCGGGTTGCGGTCGATGACCTTGCACTCCATCTTGAGCATCAGAATGGTCACGGCCTTGTGCATCACGGCACAGCGGTGGAGCATGCCCTCGGTATAAGGGCCGCGCGCCGCGTCGGTGTGGGGCATCCAGAGGGTCAGGTCGTCATTTCCGTAGAACTGCTCGGCCATCCGCTGCAGATGCCGCAGGTTGATGCCGTAGCAGTCCTCAAGCATGGCATGGTTGTGGTAGGCCAGTGTCGTTTTAAGCACGGTGCAGACGCAGATGGGACTTCCGGCGGCGGCACCCATCCAGACCACGTCATGGTTGCCCCACTGGATATCCACATGGTGGTGGCGCATGAGCCGGTCCAGTATGATGTCAGGCCGGGGGCCGCGGTCAAACAGGTCCCCCACGATGTGCAGCTTGTCCACAGCCAGCCGCTTGATGAGCTCACACAGCCGGACGATAAACCGGTCGGCGCGGCCATTTTCGATGATGCTGCCCACGATCTGCCCATAATAAAGGTCCTTGTCGTGGTCCTCAAAGTGGGCATGGAGCAGCTCATCCAGAATATACCCGCAGCTGGACGGCAGGCAGGAGCGCACATGCTCCCGGGTATGCTTGGAGGACACCAACCGGCAGATATCAATGAGCTGAAGCAGGGTCTCTGTGTACCAGTGGTCAAGCGCTTCTTCATCCGCGCACCCAGCTTTGAGCTGGGGCAGCTTCTCGTTGGGGTAATAGATGAGCGTTGCCAGCTCGGCACGGGTCTGCTCCGGCACACTGTCCCCCAGCACGATGTCCACCTTTTCCCGGATGACACCCGAAGCCGAATTCAGGATGTGGACAAAGGCCTCGTTTTCACCGTGCAGGTCGCTCATAAAATGTTCGGTGCCCTTGGGCAGCTTGAGCAGGGCCTGGGTGCTGATGATCTCACTGGCAGCGGCTGCCTGCGAGGGGTAATCCCGCGCCAGCAGGGAGAGATATTTCAAATGATCCCGGATCTCCTCGTTTTCGGTGCGCATGACATCCTCCGTCTGATATGTAGTATTTTTGCATGATATATAATATTCTATCATAGTATACCACATTCCATGTCATAAATGGTATAATAAACAAGAGTAATTCTGTCAAATCTTTTGCAAAGGACTTGGATATTATGCCCAAAACCATTTCTGTTGCCGTGCCGGAAGCCTGCACTCTCTGCCCCCGGCAGTGCAAAGCCGACCGGGCCGCCGGGCAGACGGGCTTCTGCGGGGCGGGCCGCACCCTGAAAGCGGCCCGCGCTGCCCTGCACTTCTGGGAGGAGCCCTGCATCAGCGGCACCCGGGGCAGCGGCACGGTGTTCTTCTCCGGCTGCACCCTCAAGTGCTGCTTCTGCCAGAACTACCCCATCAGCGCCGAGGGTCTGGGCAGGGAGATCACGGTAGAGCGCCTGGCCGAGATCTTTCTGGACCTGCAGGCGCAGGGAGCCCACAACATCAACCTTGTCACGCCTGGGCAGTGGCGGCCTTGGATCATCGCCGCCCTCGACCTGGCCCGGGCGCAGGGGCTGCATCTGCCCATCGTCTGCAACACCGGCGGCTACGAGACCGTGGAGAGCGTGCACGCCTGGCGCGGCTTCATCGACATCTGGCTGGCCGACCTGAAATATGTTTCCCCTGCCCTTTCGGCAGAGCTTTCCGCCGCGCCGGACTATTTTGCGCAGGCCAGGCCCGCCATTGAAGCCATGATGGCTCAGGCCGGGCACCCTGTTTTTGACAGCGAGGGCATCCTGCAGCGGGGCGTGATCCTGCGCCACCTTGCCCTGCCTGGCCATGTGGACGACAGCTTTGCCGTGCTCGATCAGATGGCGGCTTGGAACAAGGCCGACCCCGGGTGCTTCCTGCCCAGCGTGATGAGCCAGTACACCCCCTTCTATCAGGCGGCAGACCACGGCATCGGGCGGCGCATCACCACCTACGAGTACCGCCGGGTGGTCAACTACGCCATGGATCTGGGCCTCAGTTCTGGCTATATGCAGCAGAAGAGCAGTGCAAAGGAAGAGTATACACCCAGCTTTGACCTGACGGGGGTGTGAACCGGTCGATAGCGATGATGACGGAGAGGTTTACACCATTCCCTGCCCTTTCGTCAAAACAACCAAAATTTCTTTTTCTTTTTCTCTCGGCCGAAACAGCATTTGCTTGCTATCCGGTGCGCAGTGCGGTATAATGGATACAACAATGTGTTCTCACATGAAATGGATCCCAGAAACGACTTTTTAGGAGGAGCGTTATGGAACACTACAATCCCATCCTCGGCAGCGAGCCCAACGGCCAGAAATTTATCACCTGCGGCGAGATCATGCTCCGTCTGACCCCGCCGAACTACGAAAAGATCCGCATGGCATCCAGCTTTGAAGCCAGCTACGGCGGCAGCGAGGCCAACATTGCACTGGCCCTGGCCAACCTGGGTGTGGACAGCACCTTCTTCAGCGTAGTGCCCAACAACAGCCTGGGCAAGAGCGCGGTGCGCTGGCTGCGCTCCAACGATGTGCATTGCACCCCCATGATCCTGACCGAGCCCAACGAGACCCCCTCCAACCGGCTGGGCACTTATTATCTGGAGACCGGCTACGGCATCCGCGCTTCCAAGGTCATTTATGACCGCAAGCACAGTGCCATTACCGAGTATGACTTCTCTCAGGTCGATCTGGACGCTCTGCTGGACGGCTACGACTGGCTGCACCTGAGCGGCATTACCCCGGCACTGGGCCCCAACTGCCGCGGCCTCATCATCGATATGCTCAAGGTGGCCAAAAAGAAGGGCCTGACTGTCAGCTTTGACGGCAACTTCCGCTCTACCCTGTGGAGCTGGGAGGAAGCCCGCGATTTCTGCACCGAGTGCCTGCCTTATGTTGACGTTCTGCTGGGCATTGAGCCCTACCACCTGTGGAAGGATGACAACGATCACAGCAAGGGCGACTGGAAGGACGGCGTGCCCCTGCAGCCCAGCTATGAGCAGCAAGACGAGATCTTCCAGCATTTCATTGCCCGCTACCCCAACCTCAAATGCATTGCCCGCCATGTGCGCTATGCCCACAGCGGCAGCGAGAACAGCCTCAAGGCCTTTATGTGGTACGACGGCCACACCTTTGAGAGCAAGCTCTACACCTTTAATATTCTGGACCGCGTGGGCGGCGGCGATGCCTTTGCCAGCGGCCTGATCTACGCCATGCTCCACAACTACCGCGCCATGGACATGATCAACTTTGCCGTGGCAAGCAGCGCCATCAAGCACACCATCCACGGCGATGCCAACATCACCGACGATGTCAGCTCCATCCGCAACCTGATGAACATGAACTACGATATCAAGCGGTAATCTTTCCGCTCTCAACCCGTTCCCGGATTTTCCCCGGGGACGGGTTCTTTTTTATTGCCCGCGATGCTGGAAAAGCCTTTTCTTGTACATTCCTCCAAACTTTTTTGTGAGTTCCTACAATTCCATTGACAGAGAATTCCACGCATGGTATTCTTCAAATTGGTATTATTACCTTTTTTTTGCCATTCACTCTATGTCGTTTTTCTGCGGCACTAAACCATGAAAGCGAGGAAATCCATGAAAAAACGATTTGTCAGTCTATTAGTGGCACTTAGCATAACGTTAACATTCCTACCCATGGGAGCAGTAGCAGCAACTAAGATTACTAAAGGAAACCTCAAATATATAGTTAACGCCGATGGAAAATCGGTTACAGTTTCCGGTACATCAGAAAACCCTACACAACTTACCATTGGGAGCTCAATTTCAGATGGTAATGGTAAATCATATACTGTAACAAAAATTGGAATGGGGGCTTTTAATAATGTACGTAACACGCTTACGGAAGTTACATTGCCTCCTACGTTGGACGAAATTGAAGACAGTGCATTCTTTAAATGTTCCAGTCTAACTGAGATTACAATCCCTGAAGGTGTTACAAAAATTGGCACAAATGCTTTTTATGGTTGTTCTCAATTAACAAGCATTACGATTCCGAGTACCATCAAAAATATGGATGCGGCTTTTCCAAGCAATCCCAAGTTATCTCAAGTCACCTTAACAAATGGCATTTACAGAATCAGTAGTAGCGCTTTTAAGGATTGTACAGGGTTAACAGAAATAAAGGTACCTACAAGTGTGTATGAAATCTGCTCAGACGCGTTTAATGGATGCACAGGTCTTACAAGCGTGACCCTTGAAAAGGGTATTAACATTATAAATAGAAACGCATTCAAAGATTGCACAGAACTAAATGATGTAAAATATAATGGATATAAAACAGACTGGGAAAAAGTCAGAGTTAATAACGCAGGCAATGATACACTAACCAGCAAAGTTCAGTATCTGTGTGATATCAACTTTGATTTGAACGGTGGCACTATAAATGGTAGTGACACTATGGCCACGCAGACTGTTTACAGCAACGAGAAGCTAGGGACTACAAGCGTCCCCACCATAACCCCACAGCGTACAGGTTATGATTTTGATGGCTGGTATACACAGGCAGAAGGCGGCACAAAATATACATTTACAGAAGCCGTCAGCAGCAACATCATCTTGTATGCCCATTGGAACGCACATAGCCATACTGTAACACTGAAGAACGACGAAAACAAGGAAACGAACTCGTACGACTATGGTTCGTCCGTTTCTGTTCCTACACCCACAAAGAAAACCGGCTATAACTTTAATCATTGGGAAGTTACCGTTCCTGATGGAGAAACCGCCCCATCCTTGAACGGCCCAGATGAGAACGGCAATTATAGTTTCTCCATGCCGGACTATGATATAACCTTGACTGCAAAATGGACACAAAAAGATGCGATCGACCCGGATGTTGACCTCAAGTTTGACGCGGTAACCGGAGAAGTGACATCGAACAATACTCAGGTCAATGCTGATGATATCATCAATAGGAAGTTTTATGATGATAAGGGAAATGAAGTTCCCGGTGAGAAATTGAATGACCGCGGGCTCCCTACGGAACCGGGCGATTATATCGTCAAAGTTGATGTCAAAGAGACCGAAAATACCGCTCCCGCGAATCAAATCACTGGCAATCAGATTAAGTGGAGTTACAATGTTCCCCAGAAAGAAGAAAAGGTCACCTACACTCTATCCCTTCTTGGCGGTATTGCAAAAGTAAACGGCAAGGATGCTACTATCAATGACAATGGTGACATTACCATTGAAAAAGGTGCAACAGTGGAAGTAACCTTTGATAAGAGCATTCTTTCCGATGCTCAGACTTTTGACCAGTGGACAATTAAGCCTGCCAGCGTGCTGAACGCTGTTGAACCCAAGGCTGAAACCATTACCTTTACCATGCCGGGTGAAAATGTTATTATCGAAGCCATGACAAAGGATGCAAGCATTGAGGAAGAGCCCAACATTCTGGGCACTACCCTCATCATTGGTACTGCCGCCGCGGGTACCGCGGTGCTGGCCTACCAGACCTATCAGTTGGGTACTGAGTTCTATCTGATTTGCGCCCTGCCAACCGGTACAGCTATTCCAACAAACCGAGGTGAGCTGGCTGAACTGGTGTGGAACAATGCAGGAAAGCCTGAACCCGCCGCCGTGCTGAACGCCAATGCCACTGAGACTGACAAGGCCATTGCATGGGCCGTGGAGAACGACCTGCTCAAGGCCGCGAAGAACAACGGCGAAACCTATGAAGCAACTGATCCTGTAAGCCGCACAGAGGTTATCAAGGCATGGAATCAGGTGCAGGCGTTCAAAAAGTAATTCGTACCGTAACGAGAAAAACAAATAACACCGCAAACCCAATACTCTAATAGAGAACCCCCCTGCCGGTGATCTCCCGGCAGGGGGGTTCTCTATGTTTTAAGAAGCAACTACTTTATTGCCGCTTCATCTTTTTTAAGAAAGGATCATGCGGTCGTTGGCGAACTCGCCGCCGGACGCGATCTGGAACTTGGCCAGCAGGTCGGAGACATGCAGGTTCTTCTTCTCTTCCCCGGAGACATCATAGATGATGTGGCCCTCGTGCATCATGATCAGGCGGTTGCCGTACTTGATGGCATCCTTCATATTGTGGGTGATCATCATGGTGGTCAGGTGGTTTTCCTCCACGATCTTGGCCGAGAGGGTCAGCACCTTGAGCGCCGTCTTGGGGTCCAGAGCGGCGGTGTGCTCATCCAGCAGCAGGAGCTTGGGCTTGTTCATGGTAGCCATAAGCAGGGTCAGTGCCTGACGCTGACCGCCGGACAGCAGGCCCACGCGGGCGGTCAGGCGATCCTCCAAGCCCAGGTCCAGGCTCTTGAGCAGTTCACGGTAGCGCTCCCGTTCGGCCTTGGTGATACCGATCCTCAGGCCGCGCCGCTTGCCGCGCCGGGCGGCCAGGGCAAGGTTCTCCTCGATCTGCATGGTGGCGGCGGTGCCGGTCATGGGATCCTGGAACACGCGGCCGATATAGGCGGCGCGCTGGTGCTCCCCCAGTTTGGTCACGTCGATGCCGTCAATGATGATCCTGCCGCTGTCCACAGGCCACACGCCGGCCACAGCGTTCAGCATGGTGGATTTGCCCGCACCGTTGCCGCCGATGACAGTGACAAAATCACCTTCGTTCAATTTCAGGTTCAGACCGTTCAGGGCCGTTTTCTCGTTGACGGTACCGGCGTTGAAGGTCTTGGAAACATTCTGGATCTCAAGCATTTTTTGAATCCTCCTTCTGTGCCTTCTTTGCCGCGGGCTTTGCGAAGTACTTGCTCTTCCAATAGGGCACGGCCAGGAACACGGCCACCACGGAGGCGCTCAGCAGTTTGAGCAGGTTTGCATCAAAGCCGAGGGTCAGCACCAGCTGAATGACGATGTAGTAGATGATGGCACCCAGCGAGACGGACACCAGCTTGAGGGCAAAGTTGTGGAAGATGCGGCTGAACAGGGCCTCGCCGATGATGACAGCGGCCAGACCGATGACGATGGCACCACGGCCCATGCTGACATCGGCAAAGCCCTGATACTGGCTCAGCAATGCGCCGGACAGGGCCACCAGACCGTTGGAGACCGCCAGACCCAGCACCACATTGAAGCTGGTGTTGATGCCCTGGGCGCGGCTCATGGCGGGGTTGGAACCGGTGGCGCGGATGCCGCAGCCCAGCTCGGTGCCAAAGAACCAATACAGCACACCGATGACCACGGCGCTGACCAAAATGACCATGATGATGGGGTTGTGCAGGGCAAGCTCCTTGACCCAGCGCAGGGAGATGAGCAGGTCGTACTTGTCCACGTTGATGGACTGGTTGGCCTTGCCCATGATCTTCAGGTTGATGGAATAGAGGGCCAGCTGGGTCAGAATACCAGCCAGAATGGCCGGGATGCCCATAAAGGTGTGGAGCAGGCCGGTGACAAGGCCGGTGGCCAGACCGGCCAGCAGGGCGATGAAAAGCGCTGCCCAGACGTTCATGCCGGAGAGCAGGCACATAACGCAGACCGCGCCGCCGGTGCCAAAGGAACCGTCTACGGTCAGGTCAGCCACATCCAGGATGCGGTAGGTCAGATACACACCAATGGCCATGATGCCCCAGATGAGGCCCTGCGCACAGGCACCGGGCAAGGCACCGGGCAGGTTGGCAAGTCTTGCAAGAATATCCAAAACGTTTTCCTCCTGTAACTACACTTTTTTCTGATACGGGAAAGCGGAGAAGAGTAAAAATTCGCTCTTCTCCGCTGATTTTATTGTAAAGTCTCTTCGTTACTGCAGCGTGAACTCTGCGCCCCTATCAGGGGAGCTTTCTGCAAAACAGACTGAGCGCTTGTTATTCCTCGATGGCCTCGTAACCCTCGGGAACGGTCATGCCCAGGTCATCGCAGATGGTCTTGTTGTACTTCTTGGTCACGTTGGTGTACTCAACGGGCATGGTGGAGATATCGGCCTCACCGGTCAGAACCTTGGCAGCCATCTCACCGGTGGTGTAGCCCAGATCGTAGTAGCTGATGGACAAGGTCGCCACGCCGCAGCCGGAGCAGATGCCCTCCTCACCGGCGAACACGGGCTTCTTGGCCGGGCGGCAGATGCCGTCGATGATGCCGGTGTTGGCAGCGCAGGTGTTGTCGGTGGGGACATACACTGCGTCGTTCTCGTCGGCAGCCTTCTGGCAGACAGAAGCCAGATCGTTGGAATCAGAGAAAGCGTACTGGGTGGCGGTAACGCCCTTGGTCTCCAGGTACTTCTGAACCTCGTCTACCTGATATTGGCTGTTTGCCTCGGCAGAGCAGTAGAGCAGGCCCACCTTGGTGGCCTCGGGCAGCCACTCGGTGATCATATCCGCCTGCTGATCCAGCGGAGCCAGATCAGAGGTGCCGGAGACATTGCCGCCCACGGTGCCATCGAAATCGGTCAGGCCCAGAGCAACACCGTACTCGGTGACGGAGGTACCCAGAATGGGGATGCTGTCGGTGGCAGCCTGTGCGGCCTGCAGGGCGGGGGTAGCGTTTGCCATGATCAGGTCAACGCCTGCGGAAACAAAGCCGTTGGCGATGGTGGCGCAGGTTGCGGAATCGTTCTGGGCGTTCTGGAAGTCAAAGGTGACATTCTCGCCGAACTGTGCGGTCAGGGCATCCTCAAAACCCTGGGTGGCAGCGTCCAGAGCGGCGTGCTCCACCAGCTGGCAGATGCCAACGGTATACTTCTGGCCGTCAGCCGCTGCGGAAGAAGCCGCAGCAGAGGAAGCGGTGGAAGAAGCAGCTGTGGAGCTGGAGGAACCGCCGCAGGCAGTCAGGGCAGCAGCTGCGCCGCAGACAGCGGCGGCAGACAGGAACGAACGACGAGAAATTTTACACATGATATTACTCCCTCAATTCTACTTTCGCGGCAACAGGACACCGCATGAAAGTCAGTATTCAAGCGGCCTGTCGCATCGCGCTGCCGCTTTACACTCGTGAAGTATATCACACTTTCCGCTCTAAAACAACCGGGGAACAGCCCGAATTATCAATCAAAGTAATTTTATCTATCACTTTTTTCGATGATTCTGTGCCGCATCTGCATTCCTTCGAGCTTTTTCAGCTCACTGTCCAGCCAGTGCAGATTTTCTTCCAGCTGGGGGCGGTACTCTTTTGCAAAGTCGTACCGGTAATA
>ERZ1026864.478-NODE-478-length-23154-cov-10.102212_pt1 | contig 23154 bp, 21 predicted proteins | sample MGYA00380162_ERZ1026864 | MGnify/ENA primary metagenome ERZ1026864 (study PRJEB33269, sample SAMEA4719798) | human gut metagenome | biome: human-associated habitat; feature: organic feature; material: feces | place: Cameroon | collected 2013-10 ... | reverse complement strand
ATAAACGAGCTGAACGACTACGTCGACGGCGTCGAGGTCACCATCGAGGATGATGGACTCGATGCGGCGAACCCGGCATTCGTGAAGGGCCAGACCGTCAAGCTCGAAGGTGACATGGCCGAGCGCTTCGTCCGCTACCGTGACACGAAGGTCGACTTCACCGCGATGACCCGTATGAGTCGCCAGCGCCAGTATGCCATCGCCTTCGAGCACGCCATCGTCGCGAAGCAGAAGAAGGAGAGTGGTGCCATCGCCGGCATGTTCGACCTCATCGAGGATAACATCGAAACCAACATGGACCGCACCAGCTACCTGAAGATCGCGATGGACGTCGCCCTGAAGGATAAGCCACTCTCCGAAAGCGACTTCTCCAGCTTCGCCGGCGAAAACAAGGTCAACACCGGCGAAAACCTCGACGAGTTCTGGCCGGACTACGCCGACGTCGACCAGCTCACCCTCGACCAGTTCTTCCGGAAGGTGTAAGGCTTTAAACGCCGAATATATGTTTGACACATATATGGTCGAATGGTATTATATTAATAGAGGTGCTACCGATAGACGGTTGGCCCTAAAAATTGTTGGTTACAAGAATAACCGCCAAGTTTTGCAGGCTCGGGCGGTTATTTTTGTGTCTTATTGCTTGAAGAACCTATTGAGTATCCAAGCGCAAAGCATGTAATGCACAGGCTAAGGATGGATAATGATAAAGATCGGGAAGCCAGTGTACGCAGGAGGGCCGCTGCGCGCAGGGCGGAAAAACGTAAACACAAATTTTAAAAAAGAAGTTTTGCGGATAGTTACGGCGAAAAGCCGCGATCCCCAAACCGACCAGGCTGCTTGTATGTGACCAGTGCAACGAAATAGGGACGAATATATATATATATATAACTTCATAACTTCTTTCGGAAATCTTAAGAATATTTAAACGAAAATTCCGAAAATATACACAAAATAGACATGACTTCTTTCCAGTACACTGTTTGACAAAATTTGTATACAGAAATAAAATACTTAAATGAAACTGAAAAGTCTATAAAGTTTATTGTGCGGACTTTATGGATGAAGCGCAGTTTTAAAATTCATATGGAGGTAAAAATATCATGAAGATGAAAAAGCTTTTAGCTCTGGCCATGGTTGCTTGTCTTACAGTTGCTACCTATTCTGTAGGTTTCGCTGCTAACTCATCCACCAATAACAGAGGTTCTTCTTCCAGCTCCAGCAGCCATCCGCTTTCAAAGGAGTCTGAGGCTTACTATGCAAACCTTAACGCTCAGAAGACTGCAAATGGCACTGGTGTTGCTACTGTCGCTGCTGCTGATAACGCAAACGTTCAGGTCGCTACTGCTACACAGACATCCAACGGTGCAACTGTAACCATCCGTACAACTGCTGGTACAGCAGCTGCTGGTGTTCAGACCGCTCCGATGCTTGTTGTCAACAACGGTACCGCTACCGTAGGTTGCTACGTAGATATGACCACTGGTCGTCCAGTGGCTACTGGTAAGACTGAGATCTACATGTCCTACAACGAGGCAGGTGTTCTCGTTTACCACTATGTAGACGCTAACGGTTTCTTCCTTACCGGCGTTCACGTAATCAACGGCGTGACCCTGAACTTCAACGCTGAGGGTACACCAATCGCTTAATAAGCACTTTTACCTACGTCCAGCGGACTCGAGCCGCTGATGCAGGGTGCGCGCACAAGGATCCCCGCATCATGGATGAAGGATGGGAAAGGCAGCAGGCGTAAGCTCTACTGCCTTTCATCATGCTCATACCGCGATGACGCAAAACAACACACGTGCACCGATACAGTTCCCGGAATCCTGTTCCGAGGACTGTAACAGTACACGAAAAGGAGAGATGAACAGCGATGTTCGACATCCACTCCCATATCATCTACCATATCGACGACGGAAGCCGTACCCTCGAGGAGTCCCTCGAGCTGATCCGGCAGGACGTCGAGCAGGGTGCCCACGCGATCATCGCGACCCCGCACTACTATGTCCAGTACCCGACCGACCCGGCGCGTATCCGTGCGAAGCTCGCGGCGATCGAAGAAGCACTCGATATAGGAGAGCAGCCGGCAGCGAGCCTGGCGCAGACCACTACGCAGCCGACGCCGAGCGCGCCGCAGGCCAATGCCTCCGCCCTCGACGTACATCTCTACGCGGGCAACGAAGTGCTTTGGTTCGACAGTATGACCGAGCGCCTGCAGTCCGGTGAGATCCTGACCCTCGCCGACAGCCACTACACGCTGATCGAGTTCTACCCGGAGGAAAGCTACCAGACCATCCTCCGTGCGATCCGAAAGGTACGAAACGCCGGCTACCGCCCGATCATCGCGCACGCAGAGCGCTTCAAGGCGATCCAGGAGCACGGCCTCGCCGAGGTTCGCGATCTCGGCGCGTATGTACAGCTCTCCACCGAGCCGCTGTCACACAAGGGCCTGTCCGGGCTCTTCGACCGGGAGACGAAGTTCATCCAGAAGGCGCTCCGAAACCAGGAAGCCGACTTCCTCGGCACGGATATGCACCGCGTCGACCGCCGGCCACCGGTACTCCGCGACGCGATCGACTGGGTCCAGAAGAACCTCGACGCAGACTACGCCGACGCCGTCCTCCATGGAAACGCGGAAGGAATCCTGCGGGATAAGGAACTCTACTGACACCTAACTACGCCGACGCCATCCTCCAGGAAAACGCGGAAGTGATCCTGCGGGATGAAGAAATATATGAATAGGAGATCAAGTTCATGCCTGATAATTCAAAGACCTCACAGCTGAATACCAGCGTGCAAAGTAGCGCGGTACAGAAGAAGCAGAGTGCCCAGGACGATGAAATCACCATCGACCTCGTGCAGCTCTTCTTCGAGCTCCGCAAGCATATCGTCCTGCTGATCCTGACCACCATCATCGGCGGCGGACTCGGCTTCGCGGTTTCACGCTTCGTGCTGACCCCGACCTATACCAGTACCTCGATGATCTACGTCATGAGTAAGGAAACGACCCTCACGAGCCTCGCGGATCTGCAGATCGGTTCCCAGCTTACGCAGGACTATAAGGTGCTCGTGACCTCCCGTACCGTCATGGAGGACGTCATCCAGAAGCTCGGCCTCAAGTATGACTACGCGACCCTTCGCCGGAAGGTCACCCTTGACAACCCGTCGAACACTCGAATCCTGAACATCTCGGTGCTCGACACCGACCCGAAGATGGCGAAGCAGCTCACCGACGCCGTCGCTGACAGCGCCTCGAGCTACATCGCGGACATCATGGAGCAGGACCCGCCGAAGATCATCGAGTATGGTGAGATCCCGCTGAACAAGACCGGCCCGAAGACCGGACGGAACACCATGATGGCGGCCCTCCTGTTCCTGCTCGCGGCGGTTGCATTCGTCACCATCGACATGCTCACGAACGACACCATTAAGACCGAGGACGACATCGAGAACTACTTCGGTCTCCCGGTACTCGCTGCGATCCCGGAGAAGGACGCCACCGCTGCGAAGAAGTCCGAGCAGTACAGCTACGGAAATCCGAAGTCCCGTAACAAGAATGTCAAGAGAGGAGCGAAGAGATGATTGAAAACAAACACAAGATCACACTGACCCTCGCCCCGGACGACGACTTCCGCTACAGCGAGGCACTCCGTACCCTCCGTACGAACCTCATGTTCTCCGGATCCCGCGTAAAGAACATCCTGATCACCTCGACCTCCCCGAACGAAGGCAAGTCGACGATCTCCTTCGAGCTCGCCCGCGTCTTCGCCGAGTCCGGCAAGCGCACCCTCTACGTGGACTGCGATATCCGTAAGTCCGAGTTTATCAAGGTGCATCAGATCAGTGGAAAGACCGTCGGCCTCTCCGAGATCCTCACCGGCCAGGTGCCGATCGAGGACGGCTTCTATACCGATGACGCCATCCCGAACCTCGATATGATCCTCGCCGGTCCGTATGCACCGAACGTCACGGAGCTCTTCGAGGATGAGATGTGCGATAAGCTCTTCCAGACGATCAAGGAAGAGAACTATGACATCGTGATCCTCGACACCGCGCCGGTCGGCACGGTCATCGATGCCGCGATCCTCACGAAGTATGCGGATGGTGCCGCACTCGTGGCCGAATCCGAAGTGACCTCCCGCCGCATGTTCCAGCGCGCGAAGGAGCAGCTCGACCGTACCGGTGTCCGCTTCCTCGGCGTCATCCTCAACAAGGTAAATATGACGAAGGGCGGCTACTACAACAGCTACTATAAGAAGTACGGGAAAAAGTATGAGAAGTATGGCTACGGCTATGGCCCGAAGGATGCTTCCGGTAACAGTAAATAAGGAAATCCGAATAAAAAACTGAAAATGCCCGTTGCAAAACGGGCATTTTCGTTTAAAAGGCCGGATTCATCAAATGGTCCGATGATGATGCGTACCCGCTGAAAGCGGAGAGCAACGCACGCGGTGCATGAAAGGGGGAAGAACAGAATGTACAGGAAAGATTATACGGGATGGATCAAGCATGCAGATTTCATCCTGCTCGATCTGATCTGCCTGCAGATCGCATTCGTACTCGCCTATGCACTGAGCGGCTATGGATGGAATCCATATCAGAATCTTCTCTACCGGAACATGGCGGTTTTCATCGAGATCTTCGACCTGGTCGTACTGCTTGCGATGGGTACCCTGAAAAACGTACTGAAGCGCGGCTTCTATAAAGACTTCCTCATCACCGTACAGCATGGCGTGTCGCTGGCGGCCTTCATCCTCCTGTATCTCTTCTTGCTGCAGGAGGGGCACCTCTACTCGCGACTCGCGCTGATCCTGAACATCGGCATCTATATCCTGCTCACCTATGTGGTACGGGAAGCATGGAAGTATATGCTCCACCGGCAGATGGTCGAGGGGGAGAATGAGAAACGCTCCCTGCTTCTCGTCGTGAGCGCCGACGTGGCCGACGCCGTCGTCGAGAGCATGCGGGAAAACAACTACGCCCGCTATAAGATCGCCGGCCTGGCGGTCATCGATCAGGACAGGATCGGACAGTATGTGGACGATGTACCGGTCGTCGCCGATATGGAAACGGCCGCCGAGTATGTCTGCCGTGAGTGGATCGACGAGGTCCTCATCGTGACCTCCGGCCTCGTGCCGTATCCGAAGGAGCTGATCGAGCAGTTCACCGAGACCGGCGTTACGGTGCACCTAAACCTCGCGAAGGTGAAGAGTGTACCGGGCAAGCGGCAGTTCGTCGAAAAGATCGGCGATTATACCGTGCTGACGACCAGCATCAACTACGCCTCGACGCGCGCACTCATGGTGAAGCGCCTCATGGATATCGCGGGTGGCCTCGTGGGTTGCCTCGCCACGGCAGTTCTTTTCGTCTTCGTCGCCCCGGCCATCTACATCGCCTCCCCGGGCCCGATCTTCTTCGCCCAGGAGCGCGTCGGAAAGAATGGAAAGCGCTTCAAAATGTATAAGTTCCGCAGCATGTATATGGATGCGGAGGCGCGGAAGGCGGAGCTCATGAAGCAGAACAAGCTCGGTGATGCGAAGATGTTCAAGCTCGACTTCGATCCACGTGTCATCGGGAATAAGGTACTGCCGGACGGAACCCACAAGACCGGGATCGGCGACTTCATCCGACGGACCAGCATCGATGAGTTCCCACAGTTCTTCAACGTACTGAAGGGCGATATGTCGATCGTCGGAACACGACCACCGCTCATCTCCGAGACGAACTGCTATGAACTGCATCATAAAGCGAGACTCGCGATTAAGCCGGGGATTACTGGAATGTGGCAGGTGAGCGGACGAAGCGACATCACGGATTTCGAAGAAGTGGTAAGACTGGATAAGGAATATATCGAGAACTGGAATATCGGACTGGATGTGAAGATACTGATAAAGACTGTGATGGTCGTGCTGAAGAAAGAAGGATCGATGTGATGGAGAAATGGAGCAAGGGGAAGGGTGGATGAAAAGAACCGCAACGGTGTGGAGCTGGAAAGCACACGCTGTTGCGGTTTTACGCATAAATTATTTAACGGTGAAGATCAGTCGCACGGCGGCGGTGTCGTCGTAGTGTGCAGCGCGTATGCTTCCGGCACGATCGGCCTGGAGGAAGTACTCATCGCGGGTGGCTGTGTCAGACATGCCCAGATTCATGTAGGTTTCATCACATAGGTATGCGGATGGTGTGCTTCGAAGCCAGTAAGGCTCGTCACTGCGCCAGCTATCGGCGAGGGTCGGGAGAGGACGCTCGGACTTCAGATAGATGCTGAGAAGCGGATCGCCATGGACATCGAGCGGCGTATAGCGGATGGCGCTGCCGGATGCTGTCTGGCGGACACGGGATATCGATGCATCTGCGGCTTCGGTTTCCATTTCCATGATGGTATATTCTACCAGTTCCTGTGTGGACGGGAACCACAGCTGCGAGGATTTCATCTTTCCCTTCGTAAACAGCTGAGGTAGCGTCGCTTCTGTCTTTCGTTCGTCAGATAGGTACGTTGTATAGCGAGTACGTTCCACGCGAGGCGTTTCCGCCTGATAGCCTCGACTTATGTATCTCTTCGTCGCCTGAAGCGGAAGAAGCGCAGCACCACGTTCCTCGTCTGCATCTGGTATGCGGATCTGATAGCCTGGATAGTTGAACCTGTGCTGCAAATATGTGCCGTCCTCCTCTTCGAGATAGAACCTGAACGGTGCGTTCGTTCTGGTGCCGACCAGCGTACGGAACAGCCAGGTATCGCAGAGACCGCCTAAGTTTGACTGCCTGTAGGTCGGGGCGGATTCAGAAGCGTGAAGGCTGGTACCGACATACATCGGGAGGGCGCTCAGCTCCGGGATCGCATAGGCCTGCGCGAAGCAGAGCTGGCCGTCGTGGGCGTCGACGAGCGAGACGTAGAGCGGATAGTCCTGCGTCGTGGTGTCCGTCGACGGAAGCGGCCAGGAAACGGGTGGACCACTCAGATACAGAAGCGTGGTGCAGCGATTCCTGATACAGTCGCCGTAGGCGTCACGGTTTGCGAGGATCGTCGACCAGTCATCGGTCGCGATACAGTGGTCGGAAGGATCCGTCGTGTGGGCGTGCTTGCGGTCGTCGGAAGGAGGTGGAATCTCGGAAGGCGTGGCCGGAGAAGCGTCGTCACGCGGAAGCTCCGATGGGGTGGCGGTCGTGCTGGTATCCGTATCATCGTCGCGGGTCAGCTCAGATGGAGAGGCCTTCGGCGGGATCGTGATCCGATCGGCGACGAGATCCTCCGAGTCGATGAGCCCGTGATCGCGGTCTCGATTGGCCGGACGAGTGGCGGCAGGCGTAGCATGACGGTCGGTCCGAGCGCGAGAATGAAGAAGAGAGCCATACGGCGCGAGGCCGTTCGCGCGGTAGAACCAGGCACCAAGGTCGTCCTGATGATAGTTGCCGCGGTCGCGCTCCGGAAGGAAGCTGTACTCGATGCCGTCGATGGTGTGGGCACCTGCGAGCATGTGACCGTCGGACGGATCGAGGTAGTAGGTGAAGCCGTCGACGTCATGGTGCCAGCCGGTTTTCAGAGACGGAGAAGTGGATGAAAGACGGTAATACCAGTCACGGGAAGCTTCAGCATAGTACCAGCCGGTATCCGCCTGCGGACGGAGCGTGTTCCGGGCGCGGGATGTGCGAAGCGCCGGAGATGCGGACACCGTACGACTAGGTGGATGCGCAGCGTTCGGAGGCTCCGCAGCCATCGCGGAACGCGACGACAGAATGAAGACCACGAACAGGAAAATGAGGAAGTGAGGATGAGAATGAGAGCGAAAATTGCGCAGGTGGATGGGATGCGATCCAGGAGTTGTGTTCATGACGTTTTCCTTTCTGAAATGGTAAAAGATAGAACTGCAGATATACAGTTTGGTTATGATTAATATTACCACAAATTCAGTGTGCAAATTCTGACATATTTCTTACAAAACTGACGGGGAGGTGAAAATATGTTTCGGGTGTTCGGGCTAGAGATATAATACGCGGCTGTATAGATGAAGAAATTGAGTGGGATTGTGGGAAAGATTTATGAGTAAGAAACTTGCGATTGCGATGTTCGGACAGAAGCGATTATCAAGAGAGGGCGGAGTAGAGATCGTTGTCAAAGAATTATGCACCCGAATGGCACAGAATGGCTGTGACGTGACTTGCTACAACAGAGAGGGCCATCATGTGAGTGGTGCAGAATATGACAATGTTGGTAAAACGGAGTACGAGGGGATCCGTCAGAAGTTTGTTCCGACCATTGAACGGCGCGGGGCTAGAGATATAATAGGGTCAACCAAGAAAACCTACGATAACTAAATGGTTTTGACGGCTTGAGTTGTCCTTCAAATGTTTTATTTGTTGAAAAACTGCAAGAAGCGGGAAATCCTGAGGGTTATATGTAGGCGGCTTTTGGAAGCTCTGTTTTGACCCACAAAAAGGAGCAACAAATAAAAATTAGGAGGATGATTCAAGCCCACGGTAGGTCGCTGTGAAGCGATCTGCCGTGGGCTTGTTGCTGTTTTATAAAGAGAAAAGCGAGGAAAATGAAAACATGAAAACTTATAAAATCGCCGTGGCGGGCACTGGATACGTGGGCCTCTCCCTTAGCGTTCTGTTAGCACAGCATAACCAAGTGATGGCTGTTGACATTGTGCAAGCAAAAGTGGATATGATTAACAATCATAAATCCCCGATTCAAGATGACTATATCGAGAAGTATCTTGCAGAGAAGGAATTGAACTTGACCGCAACGCTGGATGCAAAGGCTGCATACTCGGATGCGGACTTTGTTGTAATAGCTGCTCCCACGAACTATGACAGTAAAACGCAGCACTTTGATACCAGTGCAGTCGAGGCTGTGATTAAGCTGGTCATGGAATATAACCCGAACGCCATCATGGTCATCAAGTCCACTATTCCAGTTGGCTACACCGCAAGCGTGCGTAAGAAATTCGGCAGCAAGAACATTATCTTCAGCCCGGAGTTCCTGCGTGAGTCCAAGGCTCTCTATGATAACCTGTATCCTTCTCGTATCATCGTTGGCACTGACCTGAACGATGAGCGTCTGGTCGAAGCTGCACACGAGTTCGCTGGTCTGTTGCAGGAAGGTGCTATCAAGGAGAATATCGACACTTTGTTCATGGGCTTCACTGAGGCAGAGGCTGTTAAGCTGTTTGCCAATACCTATCTGGCACTGCGCGTGGCTTACTTCAATGAACTGGACACCTATGCAGAGAGCAAAGGACTGAATACCCAGCAGATTATCAACGGTGTCTGCCTTGATCCTCGCATTGGTAGCCACTACAATAACCCTTCTTTCGGTTATGGGGAGTGTGAAATAATATGGGCAACCAGAGAAAAGCCTGATTTCATGCGGGTTTACGCGGCTTGACCTTTTCACCTCAACGTGTTTCTGCCTGTCATGGTGCGTTACGGCCAGCGTGATTTCAGGTGCTAATGGCTTCTGGTTGCGCTCTATACTTAACCCACCACAGCGAAAGCTGATAGAGCAGAAAACAGAATAAGGAGGTACGAAGGCAAGCCTGCGTATAGATTGCTGCTGCAATCTGTATACAGGCTTGTTGTCGTGCAATAAAGGATGCAAGGTGAATAGTGAAAGAACGAGCATGACAATTTAAGGATAAGAACTACTGGGATTGTGCATAAGGCAAAGATAAAAGCATGAAATAACGGTTGGAGAGAAGTAATGGAAGGGAAAATCAGACTTGCGGTTTTCGGACAGAAACGTCTTTCGCGTGAAGGCGGGATAGAGATTGTCGTAAAAGAATTATGCACCAGGATGGCACAGAATGGTTGTGAGGTGACTTGCTACAATAGAGCAGGTCATCATGTGAGCGGTGCAGAGTATGACAAAACAATTGAATATGATGGTATCCGTCAAAAAGTTGTTCCGACTATTGAGAAAAAGGGGGCTAGAGATATAATAGGGTCAACCAAGAAAAACTACGATAACTAAAGGGTTTTGACGGCTCGACTCGTTCAACAAAAGTATTTATTTGCTGACAGGCTGCGGAGATGCTAAAATCCAGAAGTTATAGGTGGGAGGTTTTGGCGCAGCTCTGTTTTGACCCACAAAATGAGCAGCAAGTAAAAAATCAAGGAGAACGAATCGAGCCTACGGTGGATTGCCATTGAGTGATCCGCCGTGGGCTTGTTTGCTGTTAAAAGAAAATTGGAAAAAATATTCTAAAGTTAGATGAGTAGATAAAGGGGTACTGGGAGGAAGCAAACCTATGGCGGAGAAAAAGAAAATACTGTACATAGTCGAAGCTATGGGCGGAGGCGTATTTACTTACATTGTAGATTTAGCAAATGAACTGGTAAATAAATATGATATGTACATTGCGTATGCAGTAAGAAAGCAGACACCGAAAAATTATAAGGACTATTTTGACAAAAGAATTCATCTGATTGAAGTAAAGAATTTTGGAAGAGCAATCAATCCAACAAAGGATATTGCTGCGTTCTTTGAGGTAAAGAAAATTGCGGCAGAGGTAAAACCAGATGTGATTCATCTACACAGCAGCAAAGCAGGGGCGATTGGTCGAGTTGCATTTGATGGAAAAATTCCGATGTTCTATACGCCGCATGGATATAGCTTTTTAATGGAGAATTGTAATCCTACAAAACGCAGAGTTTTTAAGTTGATTGAGTCAGTTTGTGCCAAAAGAAACTGTACTACAATTAGCTGCAGTGTAGGTGAGCATCAGGAAACCTTAAAGCTTACCAAGAATGCTGCTTATGTGAATAATGGCATCAATATGAAAGAACTTCAAGAGATTGTTAACCAGACAGAAAAAGTAGCGCATCCGTTTACCGTTTTTACCCTCGGAAGAATTTGCTACCAGAAAAATCCAACATTATTCAACACGATTGCAGAATTGTTGCCGGATGTCAGATTTGTCTGGATTGGAGATGGTGAGCTGCGGGAGGAACTGAAAAATAAAAATATCGAAATTTCAGGATGGGTGGATAGGACAACTGCGATTAAGTATGCAGTCAATGCAGATGTATTTCTTCTCCCAAGCAGATGGGAGGGACTTCCAATTTCGTTGTTGGAGTCTATGTATATGAGAAAAGTCTGTGTTGTCAGCAACGTAATTGGCAACAGAGATGTGATTCATAATGGCGAAAATGGTTTTGTATGTTCTGATACAGAGGAATTTGTAAAAGCTATTAAAGAAGCCCGGAATGGAGCGGACAGATTCACAGAACGGGCATATCAAGATGTTTTGAATATGTACAATACCAAAGCTATGGCAAAACAATATAGCGAGAAATATGATAAGGCGATAAATACTCCGGGGGGGGGTACAGCATGAGTTAATACTGTACGTCCTAACGAATGATTATGCCACTGCAAAGGCGGTGGCATAATGCAAAAAATTAGAATATTGCATGTAGTCCAGGCTGCTGGTGGCGTAGACCGTTACATCCGAATGCTTCTCAAATATTTGGATAAAGAAGAATTTGAAAATATCATGGTTTGCTCACAGGATTTTCATAAAGGAGATTATAAGGGACTGGCTGATTGTTTTGAGCAAATCGAAATGAACAGGGCAATCGGGATGAGTGATCTGAAGTCCATCAGAGAAGTTCGGAAGCAGATAAAAAAATATAATCCCGATATTATTTATGCGCATTCCAGTAAGGCTGGCGCTATTGCTCGTATGGCGGATATTGGATTGAAAAATCGCTGTGTGTATAACCCACATGGATGGGCATTTAATATGCGCTGTTCTGAAAAGAAAAAAATGATGTACGCAGGGATTGAAAAAATGGCTGCACCATTCTGCGATAAAATTATTTGTATTTCAGATGCAGAAAAACAATCTGCTTTAGATAAGAAGATTTGCAAAGAAGAGAAGTTGCAGGTCATTTTTAATGGTGTGGATATCAAAGCGTATGAAAATGGCACACATGGAAAAGTAAAGAGAGCAGACTTAAACATACCAGAAGATGCTTTTGTGGTTGGTATGGTTGGTCGTATTAGCCCTCAAAAAGCACCTGATGTATTTGTAAGAATGGCAAAGCTTGTCAAGGATGAAGTCCCTAATGCACATTTCGTTATTGTCGGAAGTGGAAATCAAGAAGCAGAGGTCAGACAATACGCAGAAGATAATGGATTTGAGGACAGTTTACATATTACAGGCTGGGTCAATGATCCGATGAGTTATGTAGAACTTTTTGATATTGCGTGTCTGTTAAGTCGTTGGGAGGGATTTGGTCTTGTGTTGCCGGAATATATGATGGCAGAAAAACCGATTGTGGCCACCTGCGTGGATGCAATTCCCAATATTGTTCGAAACGAGGAAAACGGACTGCTGGTTGAAGTAGATAATGCGGCAGAAGCAAGTGAAGCTGTGATTCGATTATATAGGAATACAAAGTTTAAACAGAACCTTGTAATCCAGGGAATAAAAGATGTTCATAGTAAATTTGACGCACAGAGAGTTGCAAAAGAACATGAAAAATTATTTGAGGAATTGGTGAGGTAGATGAAAGAACTCGAACAGCCGTTAATCAGCATAATTGTGCCGGTTTACAAGGTTGAAAAGTATTTGAAAAGATGTGTGGATAGCATCCTGACACAAACATATCAGAATATGGAAGTTATATTGGTGGATGATGGATCGCCGGATAACTGTGGTGCTATCTGCGACAGGTATAAAGAGACTGACAATCGTGTTGTGGTTATTCATAAGAAAAATGGCGGCTTATCCGATGCCAGAAATGCGGCAATTCCGTTGGCCAAGGGTGAGTACATTAGCTTTATTGATAGCGATGATTGGGTTTCATCCTATTATGTGGAGCATTTATACGAGGCAGTTGCCAAATGTGATGCGGATATTGGGATAAGCTGGTTTGAAAATGTATTTGAGGAAAAAGCTCTGCAATCAAAACCTGAAGAACCGCTCTCAAACTATGAATGTTTGATGGCAGAAGAATGTCTAAAAAAGTTGCTATACCAAAATGGCGTTGAGGTTTGCGCATGGGGAAAACTGTATAAGACATCACTTATCAAGCATTTAAGGTATCCTGTTGGAAAACTGTATGAAGATATTCCTGTTACATACGAAGCTGTAAAACGGAGCAAAAAAATAGCTGTAATAGGAAATGTAGATTACTATTATTTTCAAAGAACAGACAGCATTCAAAACATTGCATTTAATGTGAGAAAGATGGATGGAATAGAGCATTGCCACAATATGATGAAAGCTGTTGAAGCGGATTTCCCTGAGTTGAAAAATGCTGCGGAATGCCGATATTTCAGCACGGTCTGCAATATTCTCTTCCAAATCAAAGACGATAAACATGAGTCTATAAGACGGTCGCTATGGAATGAAGTGCTCAAGTATAGAAAAGATGTTTTGTTTAATGCCGAAGCAAGAAAAAAGGCGAGAATAGCGGCAGCAATCTCTTATATGGGATATAAGACGTTGGCATTTGCTTATAAAAAGACCCAATGGAGAGGATAATTGAAAGGATTATGAGGACAGTATAGATGGAAAGTCTTGCTTTTTTACTTATTATATTAATTTTTTTACTGATGTTCAGTTATATCCTTTGTGATAGAGATATGATGGCCCCAGATGTTTTATATATTGCTGGCTTTGTATTGGCAGTGATTGCCGCGTCGATGAATGTATCTGCGTGGGGAATTGATTTGTCGGCAAAAACAATAATGATTATTCTGATAGGTGCTTTGAGTTTTGTAAGTGTTGGAATGCTTTATAGATTTTCTCATAAAAAGTATGCATTCCAGGGAGACACAGAAATAGAGCATATTCAAGTCGCAAGATGGAAAAATGTACTTGTGATAGCATTTGGAATTCTTACGATGGTTTTATATTACAAAGAAGCTGTTCGGTTGTCAGCATATGCGGATTCATATTGGAAGTCGTTTGGCGTAATGGTAGCGTATAAACGTGTTATTTCATATGGTGATATGTCGTTGAATCCGGTTGTCAATCAGATGACAAAGATGGTGTATTCATTCGGATATGTCTATATGTTTATATTTATGAATAATGTCTTTGCATCAAAAGAAAATCATCGGATTAGAAGAAATGTGGAGTATTTGATTCCAGCATTCCTTTTTGTGGCAATGTCAATTATTAAAGGAAATCGTGTTGACATTATGCAGCTTGTTGTGATGGCTGTTTTTCTGTACTATATGTTTTTGCATCGCAAAGTGGGATGGAACAAACATATAAGTGGAAAAATGCTGAAAAAAGCTATTATGGTTTTTGCAATAGGAATGGTGCTTTTCTATTATATGAAAGAGCTAGTAGGAAGAGTGAGTTCGCTTAATTTTCTTGAGTATATAACTCAGTATATTGGAGGCTCCATTCAATTACTTGATCAATATGTTCGGGAATCTAGTCATGTTATAGATGTTCCGTTTGGCGAAACATTAACGGGTCTAATAACAGGATTGAGAAAACTGGGATTGACAACAGCTTCATTGAGAAAGCAGTTGGAATTCAGATATACTCCAACAGGCATTTATCTTGGAAATGTTTATACGGCATTGCGGAGATACTACAATGACGCAGGATGGATAGGCGTTGTGGTGTTTCCGGCAATACTGTCTCTAATTATGAATGCGTTTTATAGAAAAGTGCGTTTGTACAAAGATAATACAATAAAACATGTATACAATACTATTGTTTATGCAAGTCTTTTGTATGTGGTTCCTTTTCAAGCAATGGAAGATTCGTTCTATATTAACAAGGTGACTATTGGTTATGTAATGGAATTGGCTATTCTCTATATGTGTGTGTTGTTTGTTTTCAAAAAAATAAGACTGAGATAGGAATACTAAATGAAAAATAGAAATATAAATATTGACATCATAAAGGGAATCGGAATAATCCTTATGGTTGGAGGGCATTGCGGGATGCCTTTCACTCATTTTATTTATCTGTTTCACATGGCTATTTTTTTCATGGCATCTGGGTACTGCTTTAATGCGTCCAATTCTGAGACCATGCAGGATGTTTTAAGCTTTGTTAAGCGGAAATTTAAGGGATTGTGGTTTCCATATGTGTTGTGGACGGCAGTGTTTTCGTTGCTACATAATGTATTTATTAAAGCAGGAATTTATTCTCCAGCTCCTTGGTCAATTAGTGAGATTGGGAAAAATATTATAAAAAGCTTTTTTCTGCATGGACATACACAGCTTGGCTCTGCACTTTGGTTTATTTCAGCATTGATGCAGATAGCGGTACTATATTGTTGCATAGATTATGTGATAAAGAAAGTGACGGTCAGTAAAAAGGCAAACTTCTTACTGCAAGGAGCTGTTTCAATAGTCTTTCTGGCGGTCGGATATAGATGCGCTCTGACAGATTCTATCTGGGGGGGGGTAAACAGAGTGTTATCTTATTACTGCTTGTTTTATTTGGGGGCGGTAGTAAGAGAACTTCAAAAGACCGTACGCATCGAAAAATATCATTATTGGAAAATGGTAGTTGCATTTCTGATTTTGGTTCTTTGCAATCAAATCGGAAGCATTGCATTGGATGAGAATAGATACGAAAATCCGGCCTTTCTATTAGTAGTGTCCATTTGCGGATGGGTACTGTTGTACGAAATTGCACAGGAACTGAAGAAGAAAAAGCTGCTGGCAGATGCAATCGTTTGCTGTGGACAAAATTCGATGGCGATAGTTGTACTGCATTTCCTGTGCTTTAAGATTATCAGCCTTGTTGGTGTAGTAGTCTATAATCAGCCCAGAGAAGGGATTGCAGCATTTCCCGTATTGTACGAGCAGGGAGCTTGGTGGATTGCGTATATGCTTGCGGGGATTATTGTTCCGGTGCTTTTAAGCGTGATGTGGAAAAAATTGAAAGGGAAACAGGAGAAAAGATATTCAGTGGTGAAATAAATGGACAAAAAGTTGCAAAAAGGAATCGTAGCAGTTTTAATTGCTAATTTGGTAAATGTTGCCTTTAGCTTGGCAACAAACTTTTTATTACCTAAATACTTGTCAATCGAAAGCTATGCCGGAATAAAGGAATTTCAACTGTATGTGTCTTATGTTGGACTTTTTCATTTGGGATTTGTTGATGGTATATATTTGAAATATGGCGGTAAGACTTTGGGAAAAGATGTTGACAAAGAGTTTTCTACGGATTTGTCAACGATGTGCATTTTTCAAACAGTTACTACCATCGCAGTCTTGATAGTTGCGATAATACTCAGAGATCGTATTCTGGCCTTTTTTGCAATTTCTATTCTGCCACAGAATATGAGCAATTATTTCAAGTTCTTGTATCAGGCAACAGGAGAGTTTGACCTCTATGGTAAGGCAATGAATCTGACCACCATTTCAACATTTGCGTTGAATATGGTGTTGCTTTTTGTTCTTCGGACAGATAGCGTTTTCTGGTACATTGCAGGATATGTGGTTCTTTATTTCCTGATTTGGATTGTACTGGATGTCTATTTCAGAAAGAATCATACGCTTCAAAAAGGAGCTTTGTTTTCATTCAAAAGCTTTCTTTCAAATATCAAAGCAGGATTTTTGCTGACGTTAGGAAATCTATCATCAATTTTTCTCACCAGCATGGATCGCTGGTTTGTAAAAGCATTGATGGATACGCTGGCATTTGCACAATATTCCTTTGCAGTTAGTGTTGAGAACTTTTTGAATCTTGCGATAACCCCGGTTACAACGACATTATATAATTATTTCTGCCGCGTCAGTGATGAAGAAGAACATAGAAAAGTGTTCAATTATGTGGCGGTGTTTGCAACCATTATTCCGGCAGCGGCATTTCCAGTAAAATTCATTCTGGAAGTCTTTTTGACCAAATACATTGATTCGGCTGCGGTTGTATTTTTGCTCTTTTCCGCGCAGATATTCTATACCATGATAAGAAGCATTTATGTGAACTTGTATAAAGTACAGCGAAAACAAAAAGTCTATTTTGTCAAACTGGTAATCATTCTGGCTATTGGCTTTGCACTTAACTGCGGATGCTATGCAGTCGTTCATGTAAAAGAAGCATTTGCGGTTGGAACATTGTTGTCGGCAATCGTATGGTTCTTTATTTCCAAAACGGATTTCAAGTATCTGAAATGTTCTAAAAAGACGGAAATGTACTTGTTTGTACAGCTTATCCTTTTGCTGACTTTCGGATTCACATTGCCATCGGTTATCGGCTGCATAGCTTATATGGTTGCAACGATTGCATCGTTAGGAATACTAATGAATGAGACATTGCGTGATTTAATGGGGATTGGAATTAAAATGATAAATAAGCGGAGGAAATAAAATGAAGCTTTCGATTGTGCTTTCTACATATAATGGGGAAGCGTATATTACAGAGCAGCTTGATTCAATTCTTAACCAAACCAGAAAAGCAGATGAGGTTTTGATTTTTGATGATTGCTCTACCGATAATACACCACAGATAATAGAACAATTTATTTCAGGACATAATCTGACCACATGGAAGTTCGCTGTAAATCATGAAAATAAAGGCTGGAAACGGAACTTTATGGAAGGAATCTGGAGTACATCGGGAGACCTTGTATTTCCATGCGATCAGGACGATATTTGGATGCCGCAAAAGCTTGAACAGATGGAAAAAATCATGGCTGAAAATCCTCAGATCATGGTGCTTACATCGAATTATGAATCCTTTTATGATTCTGGAAAACGGGTATGTGGGCCAGAAAAGGATGATGGAAAACTTATAAAACAGCCGTTGTCGAATAAGGTGTTTAATATTCGTTATCCTGGCTGCACATATTGTATAAGAAGAGAGTTTGTCGAAATAAGTAAAAAACATTGGCAGGTAGATTTTCCGCATGACGCACTGTTTTGGCGGATGGGAATGTTCTCGGATTCGTTATATTCATATAATATGAGCCTGATCCAGTGGCGGAAGCATACAGACAGTACCTTTACTAAAGAAAGTAATCGAAACCGCACATATAAGAAAAAGCTGGAATCTATGGATTATGCAATGCGAGTAGTAGACGATTTGCATGACTTTGTAGAAGATAATGATTGCTCACAGGAAAAGATTGATGTACTTGATATGTCAAAAAAATGGATTGAGTGCAGGAAAGCGTTTTATTTGAGCAAGAATCCATGTGATGGAGTGAAGTTACTTAAATATATAAATTGTTATGATAGAGTAAAACAGTATTTGGGAGATTGGTATTTGGTATATGGAAAAGAAAATAAAAATTGATGTCATAACGCTTCATGCGGTGCAGAACTATGGTTCAGTATTACAAGCTTTGGCAACTCAGGAAATATTAAAGCAGCATGGCTGTGACGTTACGATCATAGACTATGTAAGAGAAGATGTTCGGTATGAAAATCTAGTAAAAAAATGGAGTGGTGGGAATCCAATTAAAGCACTTGCGATTATCCCGACGATTCTCAGATGGAAAAACGTATTTCAGTCTTTTGCGAAAAAGTATCTTGATTTGAGTGAAAACACATATACAACGGAGGATGACTTTGAAAGTTATCCCTTGGATGCAGATGCGTATTGTACTGGAAGCGACCAAGTATGGAATTCAAAATGGAATAATGGGATTTTGCCATGTCTATATTTAAGCTTTGTGCCGAATGATAAGTATAAGTTTGCCTTTTCAGCAAGCTTTGGGCAAAGCAAATTATCAACAGAGGAAATCAATAAAACCAAGCCTTATCTTGAACAATATAATAGGATTTCGGTTCGAGAAAGCGAAGCGAAAGTCATTTTAGATGAACAATACAACATTAAAAACAGTGTACATCTTGTTGATCCGACATTGTGTGTCTCTGGAGATTTTTGGCGTAAATATGAGACACCTAGAAAAATAAAAGATGATTATATACTTATCTATAATTTGAATCGGAGCAAAGAGTTTGACCGATATGCAGTTGAACTTTCCAAACGGACAGGATTAAAATTGGTGCGTTTTTGCACACGGTATGATCAGTTCTATCGTCCTGGAAAAAGTATGCTCGTGCCAGAAGTATTTGATTTTATCAGTTTGATTGATAATGCAAAATTTGTATTAACTGATTCTTTTCATGCAACGGCTTTTTCTTTGAATTTGCATACGGAACCTATTTGTGTTTATCCCAAAGAATTCGGCGGACGGCTTGAGAGTATTTTGAGGCAGACAAACACAACACAAAGACATATTGATAATTATGAGGATTTTGATGTTGTGAATCGAGCAGTGGATTTTAAGCAAGTCGATGAAATATTGAACGGAGAAAGAAATAAGGCGAATAACTTTATTGATACTGTAATAGAGGATGTCTTGAAACAAAGCAAGAAAGGGGTGAATACAAAGTGAAAACAGTATGCACCAAAGATAATTGTACTGGTTGCATGGCCTGTGTGGAAAGTTGCCCCCAAAATGCAATTAAGATTGTTGATGAATTGGATTCATACAATGCGATAATAAATGAGGAACAATGTGTGAATTGTGACCTATGCAGAAAAGTGTGTCAGAACAATAGAAATGTAAAGTTTACTCAACCGATCATGTGGAAACAGGGATGGGCAAGAGATACTTTAGTTCGGTCGAGTTCATCTTCTGGAGGAGTAGCGCAAGCGATAGAACGTGCCTTTGTCAGAACAGGCGGTATTGTGTGTAGTTGTGCTTTTGAAAAGGGAACATTTGGCTTTATGTTTGCCGAATCAGAAAAAGAAGTTGAAAAATTCAAAGGCTCAAAGTATGTTAAGAGTAATCCGAGTGGAATTTATAAGAAGATAAAGGAATACTTGATTGCTGGGAGAAAGGTTCTATTTGTAGGTTTGCCTTGCCAAGTAGAAGCAGTTAAATGCTATGTTGGAGAAAAACTTGACAATAGTTTATATACGGTTGATTTGATTTGTCATGGCTCGCCATCACCTAAAGTCTTGGATATGTTTTTGGCACAGTATGATATTGATACCCCAAAATTGTCGGATATTCAATTCCGTAACAAAAACAACTTTGCTGTAAGAGAAGGTACAAGTTATATTGTGCAGAAAGGTGTATTAGATAAATACTCTATATCTTTTTTGAATTCAATATCTTACACAGAGAATTGTTATCATTGCCAGTATGCTAATATCATGCGTGTCTCTGATATTACGCTTGGCGATTCTTGGGGCAGTAATCTTGATATCCAAGAACAAAGGAAAGGAATTTCTTTGATTCTAAATCAGACCCAAAAGGGAAAAGAACTATTAGAACAGTCTGAGTTAGAACTTATGGATGTTGAATTGAATCGAGCAATAGAACATAATCATCAGCTCAGGCATCCATCTATTAAACCAAACACAAGAGAAATCTTTTTTGGTGAAATAAAAAACGGAAAGAATTTTAATGCTATTGTAAGAAAGCTGTATCCAAAGCAAAGCGCAAAGCAATTAGTAAAGATGCTTTTGATTAAAGCAAAAATAATGGGGGGGGGTATGACAAATTATGGAATAAGTTATGTTATGAAGTAAACGTAAGTGTCATAAACCTCGATAGCCCAATGCTATTTTGGGTTAAAGATGTAGATCGCAACATAGGGCGAATTCCTAGATATAATCTTTTGATCTCATAAAATTGAAGACTTGAGAATTCAGAGGATAATATCCAGAAATGTAAAGGGGAATGAGACTATGTTGCCAAAAGAAACAAGTGAATTTATAGAACAGAAGTTGATAAATGTTACAGACAAAGTAACTGTTATTGTGCCTGTATATAATGTATCGTCTTTTTTGAGTAAGTGTATTGAGTCAATATGTGAACAGGAATATCCATTTTTGGAAATCATTCTTGTCGATGATGGGTCAACGGATGAATCTGGAAAAATATGTGATTCTCATGCGGAGAAAGATGCGCGGATTAAAGTTATCCACAAACAAAATCAAGGAGTGAGTTCAGCAAGAAATACAGGACTTGATGTAGCAACGGGGCGGTGGATATGTTTTGTGGATGGGGACGATTACATAATGCCAGAATATGTAAGCTATATGCTGGCATTAGGGGTTGCTTACGATGCAGATATTGCATTGACAACACATATGTTTGGAAGCTTTGACAATAAGCAGATGGATACAGATGATGTAAGAATATGGACTGGTGAAGATGCAGTAGAAGCGATTTTATGTTATAAGGTGCCGATAGGATGCTACTGTAAAATGTTCAAACGGGAAGTATTGAAAACAACAAGATTCATACCTGAAGTGTTTATTGGAGAAGGATTCAATTTTAATGTTGCAGCTTTTCAAAAATCAAATCGAATCCTTGCAGGAAAGTTGAAAACGTATTTTTATCGTCGAGATAATCCTACAAGTGCAATGACTAAGTTTTCAATAAAAAAATGTGAGTGTGGACTGAAAGCGTTAGACATTATAAAAGAGAATTTACAAATACATACAGATAGAGTTCAGACTGCATGGGAATTTGCAGATTGGCGCACCCACTCAGATTTCTATGATGCAATGGTATTAGCGAAAGTTAAGAATGAGTATCCGGAATTCTATCGAAAATGTTTGAATGTCACAAAACAGAGAGCTTTGGTGGCATTAAAAGTCCCAACAACAAGATCGAATAAGATTAGAGCTATTTTAATGAGGGTATGTCCGGCTATTATACCGTTCATGCTAAAGATCAGAGAAAAACGCCATAACGTAAATATTACTCATCGGTAACCTTACGTATTTGCAGAGCTTTAGCTTAAAAAATCTTCCTTTTACCAGCGCTTATAAAATAAAATAGGGGATATTAATACGGAATAAAAAGTTGCGGTTTTTATTCGTAAACAATCAAAAAGCACACATTTTGCTGTATAATTATGTCGCCCACAAATATTACATATCGGGGTCAAATTCTATGAAATACTAATAATGAGTGAATATGTTCTAAAAGTTTTCTAAAGAAAGTATAACATAAAGAAATTACGAATCTGTATGTGTTAAGGATGCTCAGTTAAAGCAATATGAACACAATAAGGAGAGATATGAACACAACATTACTTATCATGGCAGCCGGTATCGGCAGCCGATTTGGAACAGGAATAAAACAGTTGGAGCCGGTGGATGATGCTGGTCATATCATTATGGACTACTCGATACATGATGCGATTGGAGCTGGTTTCAATCATGTGGTATTTATCATCCGTAAGGATATTGAGAAGGAGTTCAAAGAGGTCATCGGTGATCGCATTGCCTCTATTTGTTCCGCTCACAATGTAACTGTGGACTATGCTTTCCAGGATATCAACGATATTCCGGGAGAACTTCCGGCAGGCCGTACAAAGCCGTGGGGAACCGGTCAGGCTGTGCTTGCAGCGAAGGACGTAATTAAAACTCCGTTCATCGTCATTAACGCAGACGATTACTATGGCAAGGAAGGCTTCAAGGCCGTCCATGAGTATCTGGTGAATGGCGGCAAGTCCTGCATGGCTGGCTTTGTGCTGAAGAACACGCTGTCTGATAACGGCGGTGTGACTCGTGGTATCTGCAAGATGGATGAGAATGGAAACTTGACTGAGGTTGTGGAAACCAAGAACATCGTAAAGACTGCAGATGGAGCAGAGGCAGACGGTGTGGTTGTTGATGTGAATTCTCTGGTATCCATGAATATGTGGGGCTTGACTTCTGATTTTTTGGATGTGCTGGAAAATGGTTTTAAGGAGTTTTTCGAGAAAGAAGTACCGAGCGATCCTCAGAAAGCCGAGTATCTGATCCCAATCTTCATCGGTGAGCTGCTGGAGCAGGGAAAGATGTCCGTAAAGGTCCTGAAGACCAATGACACTTGGTATGGCATGACCTATCATGAGGATGTCGCAGCCGTAAAAAACAGCTTCAAGAAAATGTTGGCGGATGGTGTGTACAAGGCTGATTTGTTTTCAGACTTGTGATATACTTGAGCTATCATAATAGGAAAGAGGTTTGTGTCCTATGCCCAGAACTAAAGGTAGCAAGAATAAGCCCAAAACTGTGACTGCTGATTTCGCAACGCAGATTGCAGAAAAGCAGTCCGCAAAGGAAACGCTCACAGCGGAAATCACATCCATCGCCGCAAACATTGACACTTTGAAGGCTGATTTGAAAGTGAAGAAGGCTGCTTTGAAGAAAGCCGAAAAAGAAGTAGCAATGCTGGAAGCGAAGAAGGCAAAGGCAGATG